>TARA_R110000868_G_scaffold411767_2_pt1 | contig 246569 bp, 204 predicted proteins | sample TARA_R110000868 | Tara Oceans TARA_R110000868 (sample SAMEA4397489) | marine metagenome | biome: Polar Biome; feature: [SRF] surface water layer (ENVO:00010504); material: water (ENVO:00002006), including particulate matter (ENVO:01000060) such as... | depth 5 m | reverse complement strand
GATAATTGATGGCTGTTTATCAATAGCAGCCCGATCAACAACCTGTAGGACCAAGCTCTTAAAACTTGACCACCAACCTTTTGCTTATACAAAAAGCCTTACTTGAATCTAACGATTTGAGTAAGGCTTTTTTTGCGCGCATTACTAATGGCAAATCTAAGACTTTAAGGTGTATTTAAGTTGATAAGCAATCTGTCTATCTGTTCTATTGTTGATATGTGTATTGATGATGATAACTGATATTATTCGTGATTTCTGACATAGATTGATTTCAGTATGCCAAGTGAGACAGATTTCACCGATCTCGAAGTTCATACTTTAGATTCTCTTTGTAGTGAATTAGTGAGTGGCCGTGGAGTGCGATACGGAGAAAATGGGGATGTGCTGCAATTAATTTCAGATAAGACGCGCTCAATATTAAATTGGTACATTAAAAATCGTCAGAAGTGGCATGGGCTAAATAGAAAAGAAGATGTTGAAAGCATTGTCAAACAACTTGAAATTGAGCCTCCTGATCTCCCACAACCTCAATCTTTAAAAAGAGACACAGATAAAGAAAAGTGGCACATAAAAAAAATCAGAGTAAATGAGTTCGGAGGAATTCATAGAAATGAAAAAGTATTAGAGAAACCAACTATTTTTGAATATGAATGTGAAAACAAACTTTCAGTTTTTGAAGGGAATAATGGAGCAGGAAAAAGTTCACTTCTTTCAGCCATATGTTGGTGTTTAACGGGCCAGATATATCGTTCCCAAAAACAGCCAGAAGATGGGGCGTTATGTAACACAAATATAAAAGGCTTGGAAGACCCAGTTACTGGTGGTCTAGTATTAGATCAAATCCAAAATTATTTAGACAATGAAGCACACCATCTAGAGCATTCTGTCGAGAAATGGAGTCATGCTTCAGCGAATTCTTTAATTTCAATGTTGGGCTCGGTTTCAATTGAAGCGCAAAGCGAGTTGCCTAAACATCCTGGAGAGTTAATTCAAAAAGCTCTCGTTGAGGAATTGTTTGTGCTTAGAACCTTTTCAGGTTCTCTGTCATCCTTGAGGGTTGCGACACAAGCACTCTGTCAAAAACTTCTTTCAGGATTAGAACGTTTCGATGAGCCAGTAGTGCCAAGCTTGTTCAGCACAAAACTTTCTGAAGAAAACATTTTACGACAAACTGTAAATCGAGTTTATCGGGTCCTTGAATACAGGAATTGGCTTCGTATTCACAAGTCTAAAGTTAAATATGCATTAGAATCCATTGTTGGAAATAAGGAATCTATTGCAGAACAGGCAGATGATTTCGTTGTGACGGAATCTTCAACAATCTTACAACGATTAACGGTACTTAAAAATCTTATCACATCACAAGAGCCACTTCAGTATGCAATAAGTCATACACAAAGGCTAATAGGGATAAGGCAGAAACGTAGTCGTCTGGAACGTAGTAAGGAATTATATCAACTGGCTTCGGTCGAGATTGAAAAGCTATTTTGTCTCGAGCAATTAGTAAATCAGCAAGTTTCAAGTGTGATGCGACCTTTGTCTGAAAATACCATTTTACTCAAAAAGAGGATGTATAAACCATCGTATCTGAATGCACCTCAGGTTGATTCTACGAAAGTTCAAGAAGATTCGAGTTTAGTCATTCACGCAAAATTTAGTGGTACAAGCGCAGAAGCTCATCATTTTTGTAATGCTTCAGATCTTCGTGCGACCTTAATTTCTTTAATGTTTTCTTTTTGGATGCACTTAAATGAATCGCACAGTTCATTATCTATCTTCTTATTTGATGACATTCAAGAATTATTCGATTCAACGAATAAATGGAGGTTGGCAGACGCTATCTCAAGAATGGTAAAAGATGGTGCGAGAATAATCCTGACGACAAACGACCCTGAATTTGCCAAAAATGTTTGTAAAGCAGCAGGTGATATCAGCGTTGATCACAGGCAAATATTACCTGCTACTGGGAATCATCAAGTTCTAATTTTAAACGAATCAATTACACAAATAATAAAAAAAAGAAATCACTTTGAGAAACATAAAAATGATCATCAAGCAGCTCAAGAATACCTAAATTCTTTAAGGATATATCTTGAGAGTTGTTTGAGTTACTTTTTTGATTACCCGGTAAATAATCTACCAGAAAAACCCACTTTTGCAGATTATTACACTGCGATTGTTGAAAGAGTTAAAGAAGGCGTTCTGAGTTTTTCTGGCCAAGTTTTTACAGAATTGATTAGAGAGCCTTCACTTCAGCCAGGCAGTGATATTTACAGATTGTTGAACGAATCTCATCATCACAATGTAGATCGTATTACGTATAACGAAGTGGATGAATTTAAGAATGAGCTGAGAAAAATAACAAAACTAGTTGAGTTAGCTCGTGAAGAATATGAGAGGTGGATTAGAAGAGAACCTCCTCTTGAGAATATAAATGAAACTGTAATGGAGCTAGATAAATATGACTTCAGCTTGCATGTACCCTTAGTAGCTTCTCTAGCTGCGTCCTCAGGAGATAGATCGAATAAGAGTGAAAATGAATCAGAGGAATTCTATTCTCCAGAGTGGTTAAAGAAACATGTAATATTTTTTAATAAAACTGACAATATGGGATTTGCTGCAAAGCCAAATACACGTTTATTGGTTGAGGCTAGCAATTCAATTCCAGAGGATCAAAGCTGGGTAATCGCTAAGCATCAAGATAAGTATCTTGTAAGAAGATTTGTTTATACGGAAAACCATTATGATATGGTAACTTTAATAGGAGAGTCTAGTGATCCCACTCGCCGGTGTCCTCCGCTGCATTTGAGAAAGGACGAAGTGTTGCTATATAAAGTCGTGGGAGTATTGCTGGATGATTCGTCTGATTTCAGAAAAACGAATTCTGATGCTCTTCCAGATAATAAATGTAAGATTTTAGAAAAGGTCAAAAAAGCATTTAGCCTTAATGGAACAAGTGCTTTACCATTGGCTTTAGAAGGTCAGATATTGCTAGGAGGTAGTGAAATCTTGCCGTCCGAGTTTGCTAAAAGGGAAGGTCGTATCGCCGCATTAGGAACCAGTGATGGAGATCTTTTTAAACGAGTTGGAAAGCAGTTAAACCTACCTGATGGCGAACACGTACGACAGTTTGATTCAATTGGAGGGATAGGCGAATCATTCATTTTTCGAACTGAAGAGTTAGAGGACGATCCGTATCATAATATTCCTTTAATTGATAACGCTACGGAGATCCTGGGGGTGATTTACGAGGAATAGAATTGAAATAATAAAAATGCTACTCATCGATTTTGTTTTTCTTCTAAATGAAATAACCCTTAATAGCCCATTCCAAAATTCCTTTGTCCATCATCTGGACATCCCGATTGTACTCTGTCATGCTGGATAGCAGCGAAAATCTGTTGCATTCATGAATCTGGGAGACGATGGAAATGAGCGATCACACCAAAGATCATTCCCCCAACAAAAACCATTCTGTGTCACGCAGAACGTTTCTGCGCGAAGCGGGTACGGCGACTGCGGCGGGGCTGGCTGTGGCGCCTGCGGTCTGGGCTGGTGCTGGAAACAAGGCTGATACACTGCGCGTGGGGCTGATTGGCTGTGGTTCCCGTGGTTCCGGTGCCGCGGTCAATGCGATGCAGGCGGACCCGAATACACAACTCGTGGCGCTGGCCGATGTCTTTGCTGACAAACTCAAAGCGAGTGCGGATCGGATTAAAAAAACAATCGGCAACCAGTACGCCGTTGATCCGAGTCAGGAATTCGTCGGCTTCGATGCCTGTGAAAAGTTATTAAAGACCGACGTCGATGTGGTGCTGCTGACCACGCCTCCGCATTTTCGCCCTGCCCATCTGAAACAGGCAATCGCAGCCGGCAAACATGTCTTCGCTGAAAAACCGGTGGCGGTCGATGCACCGGGGGTGCGCTCTGTGATGGAAACCTGTCGCCTGGCGCGACAGAAACGACTGTCGATCATGTCCGGCTTGATGCTCCGCTACAGCAAGGCCATGCAGGAAACGGTCAACCGTATCCATGATGGTCAACTTGGAAAGATCGTGACCCTGCAGACCAACTACAATATCAATGGCCTCTGGTCACATCCCCGCAAGCCTGAATGGAGTGACATGGAATGGCAGCTGCGCAACTGGTACTACTTCAGCTGGCTCTCCGGGGGACAACTGGTGGAGCAGCACGTGCATGGGCTCGACCTGATGTCCTGGGTCATGCAGAATGAATATCCCGTCCAATGTTTCGGGCTGGGCGGTCGGCAGTCGCGTACCGATCCACTGTACGGTCACATCTTTGATCATCATGCCATCTGTTATGAATACAGCGGCGGACAACGTTGCTTTGCCTTCTGTCGCCAGCAGGATGGCACCGACATCGATACGTCTCAACTGGTGTTCGGCGAAAAGGGAACCGCCGACTTGAATCGGAATACGCTCAGCGGTGCAGAAACCTGGCGATACAGCCGAGCCCGCGGTCGCAACAGAAACGGAACCCAGGATCTGCCCTACGTGCAGGAACACGCGGCCCTGTTTAACAGTATTCGAACCGATACGCCCCTGTGCAATGGTGAGTACGCTGCGAAAAGTTCGCTGATGGCCATCATGGGACGCATGGCCTCTTACACGGGAAAAAATGTGACCTGGGACGAAGCCTGGAATTCCAAAGAAGACCTGACGCCAAAGGAATACACGTTCGGTCCGTTGAGCGTTGCGCCCGTGGCCCAGCCCGGCAAGACACGGTTTTATTAACGGAACGGCCAAATTTCGGTTATTTCTCCGTGATGTTTCTTTCTGCTTTCCGCCTGAATCTCCAGCGAACCGTTTTTTCTCGAAAACCGTTACTGGAGCGGCACTTTGATGGTATCCCACTTTTCTAAGACGCGGACCGTGATCTACTGGAGCGTACTGCTGTACTCGGTTCTGTTTATACCTTATTGCCATTGGGAGATTGCGTCTTACAGTGGCGGATGCATGGATGGGAATTTACTTGGGCTACTCGTTTTCTGTTATTTTGCCACGCTTTTCATTTCGGCAGTGGGCCTCATTGATACTGTCGCGCTGATCTTCCGCAGCGTCCGGGATCGGATTTCTCCGCCGTTTTTCTGTCGTGCCTTCCCGATCAATTTCGGTCTGTTGGCGCTCATGTGGTTTTTTATGAAAGTATGCCTGCTCTGACTGGTATGCAGAGACAACGGAAACACTGATTGATGAACCAGCTGCAGGAACAGTAAAGGATACCGATGAAACCTGCGGAGCGCATACCGACGTTTGTCCGGTGGTATCAAATGGGAAACCGTTTGGTTCAGACGGGCTGTCAGCGCCTGGCAACCATCCCCCGGATGCCTTACCTTGTTTTTCTGGTAGCGGCGGTTATCGCAACATCAATTGTACCAATTGCTTTTACATCAATGTTGGCAGGGCCTGTGTTCATTATGATCTCCACCCCCATTTGCCTGCCCGTAGTGGCAGGGAACCTGGCGCTGCTGTTCTGGAGCAGGAAACAGACTTTGGTTCGACCTTCACTACTGCTGCGATTACTCATTCTGGCGCTGGTGATGGAAGGCTTCTTTCTGATCTTCCGCTATCGAAATCCTCCGCAAAATTCCGGGTATGCATCAACGGAGGCATTGATGTACGTGTGGCTGTATGGGGGTCAGTGTATTTTGTTACTCATTCTTGAGCCGGGGTTGCGCTGGTGGCAGCGTCGGCGACTGTCAGACAAGACCGAATCCTTCTTCAGCCATCCTCTGTCTTGAGTTTTTCCTGCAGCTGCGCTACATCCTGCTTCAGTTTGCGGATGCGCTGGTTGTTCCTGCGGACGTTGTAGATCAGGTAATACAGGACAAATAACACCAGGAATTGGAATAACGTCATGATCAGATCCCGTCTGTGCTGCGGGCGAAGAGGAAAGCGATGAATGCCGGGGCTGATCAGGTGAACGCAGATAATGTCAAAAAGGATCAAACCGTTTGAGTCATTCTGGTCTGCCATCCTGTTTCAGCTTCCACCCGCAGCAGATCGCTGAAACTCAGGCAGTGTTCCTGCGTCAACAATTCTGTCAGGCTATTGAGGCGGTATTGACTGAGCGAACCCTGTCTCGTTAAAAAATGTCATAGAGAAAATGAAATGAAAAATCGTTGAGAAGCGATGCAGGACTTCTTTAAGAAAGTAAGCAATGAATCAAATTCAGAAATCGTTACAGGACCACCAGTATTATTTAATCATTGATCTGGAAGCGACCTGTTGTGACCAGCGTTCGTTTCCCCGCAATCAGATGGAGATCATTGAGATTGGAGCCGTCATGGTGGCGCGGAAGGGGCTGGCGGTGGTCGATGAGTTTCAGACATTCATCCAGCCAGTCAGAAATCCGCAGCTGACGGCATTTTGCAGGGAGTTGACATCCATTCGACAGGCAGACGTTGATCAGGCGCCGCAGTTTCCTGCTGCTTTGGAATCACTCCAGGCCTGGCTCACGTCCTTTGGAGACTACCTGTTCTGTTCGTGGGGCGACTATGATAAATCGCAGTTTGAACAAGACTGTCACTACCACGGTCTGGCCTACCCTTTTCCCGCGGCGCATCTGAATCTCAAAAAACAGTTTTCCGTCACGCAGGGGTACAAAAAGCGATTTGGAATGGCGGGTGCATTGCAGAAAGCCGGGATCCCCCTGCAGGGCACCCATCATCGCGGCATTGATGATGCCCGGAACATGGCGAAACTGATGCCCTGGATTATCAGCGGCAGCCTCTAAATGTGGTTTTCAGAAAAAACTCCATCAAAAAACAGACAAATCACGTAAGAAACAGGATCAAGTGGTACGCCCTGACTCCGTTGCTATTGACTGAAAGAGCGCAGTAGCAACGTTGGCTCAAAGTCCGTTATAACGAGAGTCATAGTCCGAATCAGGCGAGCCGTGGGAGATGCCGGTACAGTCAAAAACAGGCTGAAGTCCCGGCATTGTTTGCGTTTAGCCGAATCTTGGTTTACAATAATTTGCTTAGAGGTTCTGGACAAAACTACCGGTAGAAAAGTCGATTCATAATTGACTTCCACGCTGCCAGTGTGGAAAATATCAATAGAGTCAGGTCCTTTCGTTAACGAATTTAAAAGCCCAATCCCGTCAATCAAGCATCAGGCTGGGGTAGCGACATTCACATTCAGGGAGTTATCGATGCGCAACTTCGTACCAGATTCCAAGCACTCATCCCGTCGTGGATTTACTCTGATCGAGCTATTGGTGGTGATGGCTATTATCGCGCTGCTGGCGGCCATGTTGCTGCCTGCGATTCAAAAAGCACGCGAAAGTGCCCGTCGGACTCAGTGCATCAATAACCTGAAACAGCTGGCCCTTGCCGCACAAAACTACGAAGGGGCTCACCGCTGCTATCCTTCAGGTTGGATTAATAGCAAACTCTATGATGATATGGGGGCTCTGATAGGAAATTACGACAATGCAAATGTCGCCTTTTCCGAAATGGTGCTGTTTGATGTGCGTCAATCACAACAAAGTCAGATGCAGAAATATAAACTCACGGAATGGGAACTCTCTCCCTATTGGGGCTGGCAGGCATTATTGCTGCCTCAAATGGATCAGACCACGGTTAACATCAATTACCAGACCGACAAATTTTCGGATGACAGCAAAAACGCGAGTACCGTTGCCATTGAGAGTTATGTCTGTCCCAGCGCATCGCTGCCTGCTAATCGTCCCCGCGGTTTGGGGTATGCGACGTATCGAGGCGTCGGCGGAACTCTGGAAGGGTTTGAAAGTGAAGCTCCTTATTCAGCGATTTTCCAGGGTGGCGTATATAATGGTAATAGTGCCGTGAGTGAACGCGACATCGGTGATGGAATGACGAATACCTTGATGTTTGGTGAATCGGCGTTTGGTTTCTGGGCGGACAGCCATAGCGCGGTATCAGGGTTCGTGACCAGCACTGGAGGGACTGACTTCCACAGTGGTCAGAATTTTGACGGCGTTCCCGAGCGTAGCGGTCAAACTGGTGCTCCGTACCATATGACCTTTGGTTCCTGGCACGGTGATTTGGTTCACTTTGCGCTCTGTGATGGGTCCGCCAAATCAATGGCAACAAATATCGATCGAAATCTTTTCCGTCAGCTCTGTGTTCGCAACGATGGCGAGCGTATGACCGGCGAATGGTAGGCGCTTCTGAATCAGGCACGTTCTACAGGGAAAGCAATCACTTCCTGAAGAGTCTGCTTTCCTAAAGCGAGCATAAACAAGCGGTCCAGACCCAGCGCCGTGCCTGCACACGCGGGTAACCCAGCTTCCATCGCCTGCAGAAGATAGCTTTCTGCAGGCAACGCGGGGCGTTTCTCCCGTTTTCGTATATCAGACTGCTGTCTGATCCGCGTCCGCAGTTCAGCCGCATCCGTTAATTCATGATAGCCGTTGCAGATCTCTACGCCCTGCAGGTAGAGCTCAAAACGCTCTGCCACTCCTGCTGAACCGTCTTCCTGTCTGATGCGCGCCAGGGCGGCCTGAGAGGCGGGATAATCGTAGATGAAGACGGCCCCTTTCTCGCCGAGCGCCGGTTCGATCAGTTCCACCAGCAGCAGGTTCTGCCAGCTCAGGCAGTCAGTGGTATCAAAGTCTGCTGGAACAGAAATCGAATGTTGTTCTGCGGTCTGCCGGAACTCTTCTGCCGTCGCATTCAGTGCCGAGAGGCCTGCAAACTGGAGAAATGCGTCTTCGTAGGCGTATCGCGTAAATGGTTGGTCGGGAAGTTCGCTGTGCCGATTTGAATCGGTTACGGTAGCAGCTTCAGCGTAGACGTCCCGCACAAGTGCTTCAACGAACGTCATCTGATCGTGGTGCGTTTCGCCCCGCCGATACCATTCCAGCATGGCAAATTCCGGGTTGTGGCGTTCTCCCCGTTCTGCCTGTCGGAAGGCGTGTGTGATCTGATAGATCTGATCTGCGCCAGCCGCCAGTAAGCGTTTCATGGCGAATTCCGGCGATGTCTGCAGATATCGTGGTTCTCCCAGATTGTCAGTTGTGCCCTCCGCTGCATGCCAGTGAGTAAGAAACGGATCGATATAGGCATCAACCACGGTATCGCGGGAGAGCAGAGGGGTTTCGACTTCCCAGTATCCACGGGATTCAAAGAAGGTCCGAATGGCGCGCAGCAGCTGGCTGCGTTGCTGCAGCGTTTCTATGGTTGCGGTGGGCAGATAGTCGGAGTGGGACTGATTCATTGGTCAGAAGCTGAATGATCTTCGCGAGAGAATATTGAGCGAATGGTTTCGATTCGTTTCCGGTTCACACCCAGATCCGAATGGCCGATACGGGATGCAGAGCGGACCTGGATCACATTCTGACGGGAATCAAACAGAAACTCAACATCGTCCACGAAACCGAAGAGAAAGGAGCGAAATTCAGCCCTCAGATAATCACCCTCCTGGGTCACAATCAGGCATCCCTGCTGCTGTTTGAGCACATCCAGCAGACGCTGGCGCGCTTCAGCCACGGTTCCCGTGAAGTGCAGCGGGGCAATCTGATGCAGTTCGCTCTGGTCCTGTGAGCAGACACAGTTGGGAGAATCAGGGCAGGGAGCGAGTCTGCCCTCAACGGCGCCCGGTTGAGTCACAGGTTTCGATACCCAGTTGACGCCGAGAATCAGCAGGTATGTGGCTAATAAAAAAGAGACGCACCAGAAAATCAACATGTTTCTAATACGTCTCCTGTTAGCTTGAGCAGGCGGTGTTGTGTTTATGGGTCTTGATCCATTTCCGAATCTGGAGCCTGAGACTGATCAGGTTCGTCTGTCTGTGATTTGTATCCTGGTTTCTTAAACAGATCTTCTTTCAGAGATTGTAACTGTTCCTCCTCGGCTGACAACTGTTCCCACTGTTCAGAAAGTGAATCCACCTCTTCATTCAAGGCGTCCAGAGTAAATTTCTGTTGTTCCGGCAAGTTCGCAGTCGGGGGAGTCGGTACCGTTACTGCTGCTGGCTGTTCTGCTTCTTCAGGGATTTTACATGAGAGTAAACCGCGTGCTTCATTCCAGCCTCGCAGAAACTGGGCTGTCGATGCAATCGTGACAGCCAGCGCGGCCCACTTGAAGATGCCCAGGCTGTTGGATCCCCAGAATGCTTCTCCGAAGATGATGAGAGAGAACAGAACACAGAGCCCGCTCAAGATTCCTTTAAAGATCAGATCTGTTTTCTGATGTTTGAGTGAATGCCGGGCGATTGCCATGCGGGCAGAATAATTGGCGACATCCCGGAAGGAATTCATGGCGTTGCGGACGGCGTCTTTATCCTGCTGATGCGCAGGTGCCTGTTTGAGGGTTGCCAGTTTTTCTTCCATGGAGACGCTGGAATTCAGCACGGCGCTGCCCGATGAACTGGCCACTTGAGGTTGTAAAGTAGAACTGGTCTTCGTTGCGGGTTTCTGACTGGTGTGTCCCGCTGCGGAATTGGGCTTGGCAGACTGTGTCGACTCGGATTTTCCACGGGAGCGTGCCAGCAGCTGTTCCATATAGGCGGCAATCGAGTTGGAATCTTCTGCGTCGTCCAGTTCATCCTGTGTTGGTTGGTTTTCTGTTTGAGCAGACTGAAACTGCTCCTCGGGGAGAAACGAATCCGCCTGGTACGCGGGAGCAGCTTCCCCTGCTGTGGCGTCATTTTTCTCATTGAAAAGATCCAGCAGGCTGGTTGTTTTTAGAGGAACTGCCGGTTCTGCTTCGGTTTCTGTTTCGAGTTCGGACTCCGCATAATCATTAATAAATGACTGCAGCAGTGACCCGGTTGCCGGTGCTTCAGTTTCTGTTCCGGAAGGTAATCGGTCTTCTGTTTCGCTCTCTTCAGGTAGAGTCTGACACGCTGATGAGACTTCGGTTGCGGAGGAGCCATCAGGCGAGGAAGGGCTGTCAGGAGATGTCAAACCAACTTCGGCCAGCAGACTTTCCTTTTCGGCGAGCTGCTGCTCACGAATCTCTAAAATTCGTTCACGGTCTTCCAGTTCTCCCCGGTCCTTTTCAAATTGAACCTGATTCGATTTCAGCTGTTCCCGCTGGCGGGCTATCTCCTCACGATCAATGCTCAGCTGGTCATGATCCAGGGCCAGTTTTTCTTTTTCATGAGCCAGGTCTTCCAAAGCGGCCTGCGTGTCAGAAGCTTCTGTCTGTTGTGTAAGCAGTTCTTCTTCCCGCTTTGATAATTGTTCTTCCCGCTGTTTCAGTTCTGACTGTAATTCTTCCAGTTCGGTTCGCTGCAGTTCCAGTTCTTCCTGTTGCTGTTGAAGTTCTAACTGCCTGGCAGCAGTGGAGTCTTGCTCTTCTTCTGACGGTTCACTGGGAGTTGCCTGCGACTGCAGTTCTGCCTGGAGTTCGTTGATTTGCTGTTCCCTGGCTGTCAGTTCTGCTTCGCGTGTTTTGATTTCCTGCTCGCGGGCTGTTACTTCTTCCTGCTGTCGTTCGCAGGTTAAACGTTCCTCTTCGAGATCCGTTTTCAATTTCGAGAAATCAACCTGTTCTGTTTCCAGCTGCTCGCGCGCCTGTTCGAACTCAGCCAGCGATTCCTGGAACGCCGCCTGTTCCTGTTCCCATTCCTGTTTCTGTTCTGCAAGCGCGTCCTGTAAGGACTTGAGTTCTTCCTGCTGTGAAGCGAACTGGCTTTCCCGCTCTGCAAAAGTACGCAGTTCTTCCTGCAGTTTCTGCTGCTGATCCTGTAACTCGGACTGAGAAAGTTTCAATCTATCCTGTTCGGTCGTCAGCTGCGCCCGGTCACATGCGAGCTGTTCACGTTCCCGGTTCACTTCTTCGAGTGATTCCTGCGATGCCACAGCTTCTGCAGCGCTGCTCAAGTCTGACTGTTTTGTTTCCAGCTGTGTTTCCTGTTCAGCAAGCAGTTGTTCCCGTTTTTCCAGATCCTGCTTCTGAAGTTCAAGTTCTGTCTGTAACTGTTCCAGAACAGCCTGTTGTTGATCCAGCTTCCGTCGAGCTGCTTTCAGTTCATCCTGATCCTGTTCCAGAGTCTGTCGTGCATTATCCCACTCGGATTGTGCATTCTCGAAAAGAATCTTCTGTTCTTCAAACTCGGTAACCTGCTGGCTCAGTGTTTCGCGTTCATCCTGTAATTTCTGCTGTTCTGATTCGAGCGCGGTGGTTCGGGAAGTCAGTTCGGCCTGTAACTGCTCCAGCTGTTCCTGTTGTTCCGAAATGCTGTTCTGACGTTTCGAAATTTCGGCTTCCAGTTCTGTCAGAGCCTCGCTCTTCTGCTCTAATTCTGTCTGGAGTTCCTGTGTTTTCGCCTGCTCTTCAGACAGCGTATTCTGTTGATGCTGAAGTTCGGACTGCTGTTCTTCCAACTGCTGGCGATTGACTGCCAACTGTTCCAGATCCTGCTGAAGTTGTTGCTGCTGTCTTTCCAGTTCTGTCTGCTGTTCGCGTTGCGCGGCCAGTGTCTGTTGTTCCGCATCGAGTGACTGCTGCTGGCTGTCCAGTTCCTGTTTCAACGTCTGCAGTCGTTGCTGTTCTGTTTCCAGATTGGCTTCGCGTTCAGACAGGCGGCTCTGTTCTTCCTGCAACTGCTGTTCCTGTGCCAGGCAGGCCTGCTCTACCTGTTCTGTAGAATGGAGTTGCTGTTCCTGTTGTTGAATTGCTGCTTCCAGATGTGCCTGTTCCGTTTCCAGTTCAGTCCGCGTTGCGTTTTGCTGTGCTTCCAGATCCAGCCACCCATGGGCCAGCAGTCTTGATTCGTCAGACAGTGCTTCCTGTTTTGCTAACAGCGCGTTTTCCAGGTGGGTCAGTTGCTGCTGTTGTTGATAAACCTGCTCCTGGTGCGAAAGCAGTTCTGCCTGTTCCTGTGTGATCTCTCCTTTGAGCAGGTCCAGTTGCTGCAGTTTCTGATCCAGTTCCAGAATGGATTCGTCAAAAGACCGGGAGGAAGCATCAAATTGAGGATCTGGAGGGTTCTGGGCCGCCTGCTGTTTCTCTGCCATCAGTTGCTGCTGCCATTGTGCCAGTTCGGCTTCCTGCAACTGCATTTCCTTCTGCAGCTCCTGTTGTTCTGTTTCAATCTGTTTGATCAGTTTCTGTCGTTCCTGCAGCGCACTTTGAAAGTTTGCGATTTCCATCAGTTCGGCGGGGATTTCAATCTGCTGGCTGCTTGTGGAACCGGTCGCGGGTTGGGACTCTGGAATGGTTTCTAAAGCAGAGAACGGTTCAACGGACTCCACCTGGTATTCAATCGGGCCGATAAAAAATCTGGTTCCTGCAGTCAGTCTGAGCTGGCGGACTGGTCGATCGTTAGACCAGATACGGGGATCGATGGCTTTCAGAATGACATCACATTCACCCACAATAATCCGGCAATGTTCTGCGGCAACGCCCGGAACCTGAATCTGAACCGCACAGGTCGCAGCCGAGCCGACAGTGTATTCACCGGTCGTCAGTTTCAGCGGAGGCAGTTGATGAGTTAATGGCTGCAGAGAAATCTGGAGAGAGGGCTTCCCAGTGTTCTGAGTGATCTGCGCATGCGGGGATGATGTTGTTAACATCCTGATACTCCAGAAAATCGCGTCATTTGATTTTTGAATAGAGGCGGAACGGATCCGTACTGACCAGTATCGCGTGAAATCAACGTCGATGATTCAAAAAAGAAACATAGTATTTCTACTGGCATATACCTTGGAAAACCGGGTCGGTCAAACTTTGGGTCCTGCACAAAAGGAGGGAATTCTCTTAAATAAAACTGTCGGATGACTGGACACGGAAATACCGGTTGTAGCGGTCAAATGTCTGCTGTTATTTCTGAAAATACGATGAATTTCAGACAATATTTCTCATCCTTTGCCTCTCCAGTGGAGAGACCTGTGACATCTGCAGTCGGGATGCCTATAATAGGGGGAGTCATTTTCCAATCTCAAATTCAGGGTAAATTCGCTTCGGGCAATACCTTACCTCGTGCAAAAGCGGTATCGTTTTTATGGCTGACTGGCTGAAAATCCCTTCGAAAAATAAACGCCGCGAGGAGGACATTCCCGAGCCCTACGAAATCGTTTGCGTCTGTGGCGTCAGCCTGTCGGGCTACCGGCGGAAAGGCCCCTATAGACATGCCTGTCAGCAATGCAATGAAGCCTATTTCATCCTCCCGCGGAATACATATCCTGCCCCCAAAGCGCGCAAAAAGAAGAAGCAGTTACCGAAACAGCAGCAGCTGTCCGATTTCATATTGAATTCGGCATTTGTGACCCGCTTACGAGAGAAACGTAAAGCGAAGCAGGAGGCCCGGAAACCTGCGGAAGCGAATTCGGCGACCGAGACCAGAGCAGAAGTCTCCCCGTTTGAACTGCCGGCACCCCGGACCCGTCTGATTACACCATTCCGGGGTATTCTGGCGGGAATCATTCTGATTGTAGGGCTGACCGGGTACGGAATCCTGAACAGTCGCAAAATGGAACAGGCCAGCGACGCACTCAAAGCGGCCACTCAGACCGGGAATCAAATGCTGGAACAGGAAGATCTGATCGCCGCCAACGACGCCTATCAGGAAGCTTTCCAGGCGCTGACTGTTCTGGGGCGTACCGATCCCGCGGCCAACGAAATCCGCCAGACATCTCGCGAATTGCTGGCGATGAACACCCAGGCGGTTTCGCCGCTGTTCGAAATCGCGGAAGAAGCAGTCGTTCAAATCAAACAGTCGGGAGTCGACAGCTGGAAAACGCTGTTCGAGGTGCGTTATGCAGATACCTGGATCATCTTTGAAGCAACACTCCTGCCTGTCGAGTCTCTGGAGGAAACAGAACAATCCCGGTATCGCCTGAATCTGCCTGTGCTGCTGGATGAATACACGCTGTATCTGGAGTTGACTGAACCGGCGTTTGAAGAGTATCTGGAATCTCATCAGGGGCAACCCGTCATATTTGCGGCTCAGATTGTCGACTTTCAACAGGATGCCAGTCGCCCTGATACCGGAATTATCGAGCTGAATGGCGAAACCGCTTTTCTCTGGTCGCATCTGAAACTTTACAAACTGCTCGGCATTGAGTTCGACGAGTTTCAGAATCGCGAACAGATCGAAAAGCTATTAAATCAACAATCCCGATTTCTGGGACTGACAGAATGAAAAAATCAGAAACATACCTGCGATGCCTGATCCTGTTGCTGGCGGTGCTCGGCCTTCAGACTGTTTCCCGTGCCGCCGACCGCAGCATTCAGAATTTTGTCAGCCAGCGCGAAAAATGGGATAAGCTGCTTGGAGTCCCCCAGACGCTGGAAGGCAGGATCTCCACTTTCAATTCGCTGTCCCTGCGATTTCGCAACTGCCCGATCCCTTTTTATTATGCCGGCAAGACTCCGAAGCTGGATAACTCCGTGCAAAATGTGGAAATCACCGGGCAGCTGGCGCGAGAGAATGGTCGCATTCTGTTCAAAATTACTGGCCTGAAAAAAATGCCGGACGACATGGAGTATTTCGTCACGGAAGAATCCAAAATTGATCTGACCGATCCGCGCGAATGGTATTCCCTGGGAGACTGGGCCAGCAACCGGGCAGAATTTTATAACGATGACGAATTGAAACAAAAGGCACAGGACGCTTATCGCAAGGGAGTGAAAGCGGAGTACAATCAGCTGATCGTCAAACAGCCGGAAACACTGTTCAAACTGGCCGATCGTGTTCAGGAATACAAGCTGAATCCACAACTCTCCCGCGAACTGCAGCACGAGGCACTGGTACTCGAATGGAAAGAACTGCAGAAACAGCCCCAGGCGGATGAGAAGCCGTTGCTCAGTCAGATTTTGAAATTCTTCCCGACCGCGAAAACGCCGCAAGACAAAGACAATCCCCAGGAACGAGAGCAGTACCTCAAGAATCAGCTCGAAATCTTTCAGCAGTCAGACGAGGCAAAACAAAACCGGTTAATGCGCTGGTTTTATGCAGAGATTGTGCTCGACAGGATTCTGAAAAATCTGGCGAAGGGGGGGAGCAATGGTTTTGAAATAGCAGCTGCCATTGCCAAAGAACTTCCCGAACGGACAGAACTGGTTCAGCAATATCAGAACATGCAGCTTGATTTTGATTTCAACCGTGTCGCCGAGTTGCCGCGTCAGTATGTACTCGATCTGTCACAGGAATTTCAGAGGCGGGGAAAAAAAGACAAAGCAAAGCAGACGCTGGTGAACTGGATTGAGTCCCGCCGTAAAAAACTGGACCCCAACGATGCAGACGGTCGCGTGCGGCTGGCCCGTGATCTGATAGAACTGACCGACGATAAACAGGCCGCCGCAAAAGTTCTGTTGCGCGCCTGGGAGCTGAATCCTAAATCAGCGGAAGCATCCCTTCTGCTGGCAAGACTGGGATTCATGTTGCAGAAAGATCAGTGGCTCAATCCGGAAGAAGTCAAAGAATTTCGGGATGACCCGATCCGCAAGGCAATTCGAAACGGGACCGTGGTGGCAGGCATGAACCGGGATCAGGTGAAAAAAGTACTGGGGGCGCCCACCCAGATCGGCCGCAGCATCTCGGGAGGGAAAATCAACGAACTCTGGATTTATGGAGAGACCAGCAGTCAGTCGCTGGTGATTCAACTCGCCCGCAAACGCCGTTCTGATGAATTGACGGTGGTCCGGATTCGGAACGCACAGCTATCCCCGACTCCCCTGCCGGAAGCAGCCGATACGGTTGAATAGCCGCCGGTACAAAAACAAGATATGACGCTCTGATGAAATTCGGTTCATATTCGGCAGTTTGAATCAATCAACATTGTCAGGATTCCCATCAACCACTATGGTTTAGCTCGATTTCACCTGTGTCATGTTTTACAAATCAGCGAGCGACTTCCCCGGGAGCTTCTCCAGCTTTATTGCCCCTCTGCAAGGATTGTAAGTGGTGTCTGAAACGGAATTGAAGACAGAAGAGCTACCTCCCCTGTATCAGGATTCTTCCTTCTGGGGCATGACAGTCACTCAGTTCTGGGGCGCCTTCAACGACAATCTGTATAAGCAACTGGTGTTGCTGTTTTGTGCGCAGCAGGCGCTTCAGTTGAATACCGATGATCAGCAGGGGACCGCGCTCGCTGTGTTTGCACTGCCGTTTGTGTTTTTCTCCGGACTGGGGGGCTGGTATGCGGACCGGCATACCAAGCGAACGATTGTTATTGCCTGCAAGGTTGCCGAAATCATCATTGCGCTGCTGGCAATGGCCGCTTTTTTCACGGGAGAATTATTGCCGCTGCTGATTGTACTGGGATTACTCAGCACACAGAGCGCGATCTTTGGCCCCGCGAAATATGGTATTCTCCCTGAAATGCTCCGCGATGATGATCTGCCTCAGGCCAACGGCATCATTCAGATGACGACCTTCATCGCCATTATTTTTGGAATGGCGTCGGCGGGTTTCGTTAAACAGGCCTATCCCGATCAACTCTGGAAGACCAGTTATTTCTGTATCGGCATCGCGGTCATCGGCACCATCGCCTCGTTCTGGGTTCGTCGAACCCCCGTGGCCCATCCCGGCTTGCCTTTCAGCAGCTCGGCTCTGGGCATCGATACCGAAACCCGCGGGCTGCTGCGAAACGATCGCCGGCTGTTATCGGTGCTGCTGATTTCCTCAGTCTTCTGGTTCGTCGGAGGCATCGTTCAGCCGTTGGTGAACATTTTTGGCATCGGTCAACTCCACATCAGTGAAAGTCGCACCAGTCTGATGGCGGCCTGCATGGGTGTGGGTATTTCACTCGGCTGTATTGTGGCGGGCCGCGCGTCGCGGAAGCGGGTGAACTTCAAGCTGGTGACGATCGGTGCCTGGGGACTGGTAGCCTGCCTGGCGGCGATGGCGGGCTTTGGCTGGTGGGCCACTCCCGAAGCAGGCGAAACTCTGCCGAAAGCCGATGTCTCTCTCTGGGCATCATTTATCCCCCTCACTACAACCGAGTGGCTCGCGCGGGGCATACTCACGTTGCTGGGTTTCTTTGCCGGACTGTTTGTCGTGCCACTGCAGGTGGAACTGCAGACACGCCCCCCCAAATCGCTGAAGGGGCGGATGATTGGCGCGATGAATTTAATCAACTGGATTGGTATCGTGCTCTCCGCGTTGTTTTTTGGCAACTTTACCATGGTGTTAAATGACCTCAACTGGCCGATGAGTAATGTCTTTCTGTTCCTGGCGGCGGTCGTCCTGCCGATTGCTATCCTGTATCATCCGAAAGATGAGATATTATCTCACGATCGCCCCTGAAGTTTTCAAACTTTCACTTGACCCTTCGCCTGCATGGTTAAGAATGAAGAGAGCGACTCTTACTGTTTTGAAGACTGGACCGTGATGACAAGAGAATTTGAGTTTAACCCTGCCAACGTCAACACAATCCTCTCTCAGACTTGGAGGTATCTGCAGGCCGCGATAGAAACAGAGACACATGCCTGGCGACTGGGAACGCTGGCCACCGCTTCTGAAGGTCGCCCCCGTGTTCGCACGGTTGTGTTACGGGAGATTCAGCCGGAACGCCGGGAACTGATCTGCTATACCGATCGACGATCCGATAAAATCAGCGAACTCGAACAGACTCCCTGGATGGAATGGATGGCCTACGATTCCCTCACGCGCGTGCAGATTCGCCTGCGCGGCGAAGCGACCGTGCATACGAGTGATGACGTCTCGGCCGCCCATTGGGAAAAGAGCAGCCCCGAACATCGACGCGGCTATATCACGGTGGCAGAGCCGGGGACCAGAAGTGAAACCCCCGAACCGAATCTGCCCGACTATCTGTTTGACCGTCTGCCCAATGACGAAGAAGCGCAGTTGGGGTACGAAAATTTTGCCGTCATCGTTTGCCGCATTGATCATCTCGACTGGCTGCAACTCCGCCGCAACGGTCACCTGGCGGCTCAGTTTCTCTGGACCGACAAATGGGAAGGCCACTGGAAATTTGCCTGAGAGTCTGCTCAAATAGAAGTTCTGTTTTGAGTGTATCGATTCTCTTTCAGGAAAATTTCTCATGTCCTGGCAACGCTGGATTTCGATCAGTCTTGTTCTGGGTATGTTGCTGCTCGCGTTCGGCTTAATTATGCCGGCGGTCTTCCAGGCTCGAGAGGCGGCACGCCGCAATTCTGCCAAAAATAATCTCAAGCAGATTGGCCTGGCACTGTTTAATTATCACGAATCATATCGCTGCCTGCCGCCGGGTGGAACCATCCGCGAGGACGACACAGCGATGCAGGGCTGGATCGCCATGATGATGCCGTTTCTCGATGCGAGTCCTTATTACAGCTGGCTGGATTTTAACGAGTCCTGGCAGAGTGCCGCGAACCGGTATGTGTTCGATCAGAGGTTACACGTTGTTTTAATACCCGGCGTCGAACAGCATTATTCCGATTCAGGATTTGGCGTGACGCAGATCATGGGAAATCCGAATCTGCTGCATCGTAACAGTGACGTGACGTTCGAAGAAATGACAAACGGCACGTCATTTACCTGGCTCGCAGGCGAAGTGACCGGTGATTTTCAACCTTGGTGTTACCCCTTCAACTGGCGACCGCTGGGTACAAAACTGTGCCAGGGGCCAGCCAGCTATGGACGCCCCGAATGGGGAGGCGGGCATCTGCTGTTTGCGGACGGGCATATCAAATTCTTCACGGACGCCACTTCATCTCGAATGCTGCAGCGCTACGATGCGGCACCCCCCGTTGCGACGAAAGGAGAGACTGCCGTACCGAAAAAAGTTTTTCAGACAGGCGATTATCGCTGGGACCGCATCGATCTGCAGTCCGATCCCCACGGGCGGCATAAATATTTTGTATCTAGTTTAAGCGGTTCTGACAAAGCACTGCTTAAGTTGAATTTGTATCGCGTGATTGTTTTGACAGAAGAAGAACAGAAGCAGCCAAAGCCCTACTTGAAAGGCCCGCAGTTTCTGCTGGAGATCGACTCCACTACGAACATCGCAGCCGCACTGAAGGCAACTCCCCTGGTCGATGCCACAACTCCCGAACAGCTGGAAGCGAATTTGAAAACGCTGCAGAACCTGCAGAAACAGTTGCCATAAAACGGAGTCCTGCTGGCAGGTAACGGTTAAGCCTTGTGATTTGATTGCCAGGTTGTTTCACTATGGTGCGATTAATCTGCATTATTTATACGAAGTTTGAGATCCGGGAAGCATGAATCACGAATCAGAGGCAGTAGCAGAATCAGAGTCGATCTCAGGTGAGGAGTGGCTCCGGGATGCGCCGGATTCGTTGAAGTCGACCAGGCGGGGGCTCAAACTGGTGATTTATGGCGGTGTGCTCGTCTTTCTGGCGGCGGTCGGTGTACTGTATTTTCTGTTTGGTACCGAGATGCAGACCCTGTTCATGAACGTTCTGCCTGTGATGGCGTTCTCGGGAAATCTGATCATTTTCGCCGGAACGATTTTCTGTCTGTCGATACCGGAACAGGCTGGTGCCCGCAGATTACTGATCGGGGCAGCTGTCGGCTTTTTCGCGAAAGTGATTTTTTCGGGCACCATTTTTTTTAATACCGAAGTACTCAACCTGCCTGTGGCGCTGTTCCTGAAAGTGGCGGGTTACATCGGTTTCATTCTGTTTGCTTTGGCTCTGCGAAAGCTTCTGCTGTATCTCAATCGTCCGGACCAGTTGTGGAAAGTGCATTGCCTGCTGGGATCGGTGGTGCTGTTTCTACTGGGATCCTGGTGCCTGGAACTGGTGACGGATCTGGGACTGGTGGGCCTCCGATTGATTACCATTTACTCAGTGATGCTGGTGGGATTCTTCCTGTATCCCTGTTTCACATTCAGCTTGAAGAAAGTACTACGGTAAATCTGGACACACTCCGGTGAGAATCATCCCCGAGCACACACCTGGAGTCAGAGAATCGACTGGTCGGTGCATTTTCAGGCTGATTTGGCCCGAATTATGGTTCCGGGAATCGAAAATCTGCATTTCTTTACACTGAAACCGGCCAGAGTCGGGGGATCAGCTTGACGCATAAATTCAGGGGCAATATACTCGCGCGATGGACTTGTTTATCTCGTTGTGAGAGAATGAGTTTCGGACTATTTCATATTTACTGCGAGAGACTCTGATGAAGAGCGAACATAGACACGAACTGCAAACCAATGACCTGGGGAAACTGGTACATCAGGCCGAACCATATCTCGAAACCTATGGCGTCAAAGCACTGGTGATCGGCGGGGTCTTACTGGTGCTGGTGATCGGTTATTCTGCCTGGAAAACCAGCCAGACCTCGCAGGAAGCAGAAGCCTGGACCCGATTGGCTGCCGCCAATTCGACCGAAGATTTCGAAAATGTCTATGATGAATTTCCCGGCACGAACGTCGCCGACTGGGCGCTGATCCATGCTGCCGAAAGTCACCTGCAGTCGGGAGTGCGAAACTCCTTTACTGATCGCAGTGCCGGTACTCGTGATTTGAATGATGCCAAAGAACAGTTCCAGAAACTGCTCGATTCGTCTTCCACCAAACCCGAAATTCGGGAACGGGCGCTATTTGGCCTGGCAAGGACCGAAGAGTCCATGTCGGACGGCGATCTGGCAAACGCCACTGAACTTTACAAAAAACTGATCCAGGAATTTCCCGATTCCATCTTCCGTAAACTGGCCGAACAACGTGTGAAGCCTGTTGATGGTGAAAAAGTCGCCGCCCTCGAAGAGGAAGGCACGAAGAACTTTTACAAATGGTTTCACGAACAGTCACCCAAGCCCGGTGATCGCCAGCAACCTGGATTCAATATGCCTCTGCCAGGGATGACTCCCGGCGGTGCAGGCGGAGCTGCTAAAGAAGATCTGCCCGGGCTCCCGGATCTGCCAGGTCTCCCAAGTCTTCCCGGGCTGCCTGAGCCTTTGACGAACTCACCACAGACGGATGATGCAAAATCGGACGCGCCCCAAACAGAAACACCCAAAACGGACGCACCAGCGAAAGCAGAACCCAAGTCTGCAGACAAGCCGACTGCTCCTGAGGGACCAGCAAAGAAAACTGAAGCACCTGCTGAAAAGCCGAGCCCGGAACCAGCGACCGAAAAGAAACCATAATGTCTGACGAACTTTCGTCACCACCGCCAGAACTCTCCACCGAACCCATTGAAATTACGGTCGAAGCTCGCGCTCATGGTTGGCGGATTGATCACTATCTGTGTCGCCTGTACCCGAATTACACGCGTGTTCTGTTTCAGACTGCGATCAAGCAGGAGGCCGTCCTGGTCAATGGCCTGCCGGTCAAAGCGGCCCGCCGGATGCGTGTGAATGATCGTGTTTCGGTTCGACTTCCGGAATTGCCCGATAATCGGCTGCCTCCCGAAAATATTCCCATCGATATCGTCTACGAAGACGACTGGATTGCCATCATCAACAAGCCTTGGGACATGATTGTCCATCCAGGCAAGGGAAACTACGCCGGGACGCTTGCGGGCGCGCTGCAGTATCACTTTGATCAATTGAGTGATGTCGCCGGCCAGTATCGTCCGGGCATCGTGCATCGGCTCGATCGGAATACGAGTGGGATCATGGTTGTCGCCAAGGATAACCAGGTGCATGCCAAGCTGAGCGCCCAGTTTGAAAAACGGGATGTGCAGAAAGAGTACCGGGCCATTGTCTGGGGCCGCATGGAGTTTGATACCGATTACATTGATACTTTCATGTGTGTGCACCCGCGGGCGCGAGAGAAAATGATTGTCTGCGATGAAGGGGGGAATGCCCGGAACGCGTTTACCTACTACGAAGTCATCGAGCGTTATCAGGCCTTCACGTATGTCCGGCTTAAACCTCGTACCGGACGCACACATCAGCTGCGGGTACACATGCAGCATATCGGTCATTCGATTGTCGCGGATCGTGTTTATGGTGGGCACAAGTCTTTAAAAATGAAAAGCCTCGGGATTCAGGCAGAAGCAGATGCGGCAGAATTGGAGTCCGATGTTTTAATCGAGCGTCAGGCCCTTCATGCGTATTGTTTGGAATTTTTCCATCCGCAGAGTGGAAAACCGATGAAATTTGAGGCACCATTACCTGAAGACATGCAAAACACACTCGCCGCGTTAGACCAGTACCAGAAGGAAGTATGAAGATGAAACTCGCTAAAGTTTTATTATCAAACGGAGAACGACACGTCGCGATCGTCGAGGCGAATGGAGTTCAACTTCTGGATCTGTCACAGGTGGAAAACTGTCATCGGCTGTCCGATATTCTCTACGCCCCCGATCCGATCGGGCTGGCAAAATTTCTGATAGATACTGAACTGCCTCCCGTCCCTTTCAACCAGCTGGAGTTCCTGGCGCCCATCGATCACCAGGAAGTCTGGGCGGCAGGAGTGACATACAAACGCAGCCAGGTGGCGCGGATGGAAGAATCGGAGGCGGCTGCCTCGCATTACGATCAAGTCTACACCGCGGATCGACCCGAGCTGTTTTTCAAAGCGACTCCCAACCGGGTCTGTGGGCCAAATCAGCCTGTCAGAGTTCGTTTTGACAGCCAGTGGTCAGTGCCGGAACCCGAACTGACTCTGGTCGTTTCACCCGATCTGAGACTGGTCGGTTACACGGTCGGCAATGATATGTCGGCCCGGGATATTGAAGGGGAAAACCCGCTCTATCTGCCTCAGGCGAAATTTTACAGACAATGTTGTGGCCTCGGACCCTGTGTTCTGCTGCATGAACAGCCTCTGGATCGGGAAGCGACCCAGATCATCCTGACGATTGAACGGGAGGGGGAAGAAGTATTTCGCGGCGATACGACCATCGCGGAGATGGCACGCGGACTGGAAGACCTGATCAGCTGGCTGGGGAAAGAAAATGATTTTCCCAGTGGCGTGATGTTATTAACGGGAACCGGAGTTGTGCCCCCCGATGAATTCACACTGGAAGACCGTGACATTGTCTCGATTGAGATCACCGGGATCGGAACGCTCATCAATCCCATCGTGAAAGATGCAGCTTCTTAGTCTGCAGCACTGCTTCAATTTCCGCCAGCGTGGGTAACGCCTCGCGGTTGCCCAGGCGCTCGCATTTCAGAGCCGCCGTGATACAGGCAAATTTCAAAGTCCGTTCGACGGGCCAGTCTTCCAGAATGCCATACAGCAGCGCGCCGGAAAAGACATCCCCGGCACCTGTAGTATCCAGTGAAAGGACGGGCAGCGCTTCGCAATGCAGCCGGTTCGATTCCGTAAACAACCAGGCACCGTTGACGCCATCAGTGATCGTCACCAGGTCCGGTCCCTGTTGCAGTAGTTCCGTGCCTGCAGCCTGAATGTCGTCGGTATCGAGATATTCAGTAATAAATCGTCGCGGGCAGTTCATGACGTTGAGGTAAGGAATTAACTCTTTCATCCCCGGTTTCAGCGAGCCGGAATCCAGGCAGACTTTGGCACCCGCCTGTTGTGCAATCTGTGCGGCGTGCAGGCAAGTGGCTTGAGGCCAGCCATCCAGGTGAACGGCATGTGCCTGTGTCAGTATTGATTCATCGAGATCAGCGGGTTGCAGCCAGTGTTCAGGACGATAGCAGGCGATTGTACGCGTGCTGGCACTCTCGTCGATCCAGACCTGCGCATAGCCGGAACGGGTGCCCGGCAATTGACGGCTGCCTGTGAGATCCAGATTTTCCGCAGCCAGTTCTTCCGCGATCAGTGGCCCGTACTGGTCGTCACCCCAACTGCCGAGAAACGCGCACTGTTTACCGAGGCGGCTTAACATGACCTGGGCTGTCGGCACCGGGCCGCCGATCTGGTAGGCGTCACTGATGATATTGGTTTTGGCATCCTGGACCGGATGATGCGACAGCAGGACCAGATGGTCTACCACGACAGTTCCCAGGCCGACGACATCGTAATTCATATCAGACGTGTTTCATCCAAGCGGAATCGCTGCAGGTTACAGTTTCTTTTCCCAGAACAGGGCGTGCCCCATTTCAGGCGTCAATTCATAGCCGGAAAATCCCAGGCGGGTATAGACGGCCTGAGCACGCGTATTTCCCTGCAGGACTTCCAGGGTGAGTTTACAGCATCCCCGTGATTTCGCAATGCTTTCCGCATGTGCAAACAGTTGGCCCGCGATTCCCTGTCCGCGAAAGTCTGGTGAAACATACACGTCGTGGATATTCAACAGAGGCTTACAGGCAAAGGTTGAGAAACCTTCGATACAGGTCATCAGGCCGACCGGTGTTTCGTCGACGAATGCCAATAACACAATCGCATCCGGGCGCGCCTGTAAGGCGGCTGCCAGATTGTGTTGCACCTCTGTAGGTAAAGCGGCGCTGCCTCCCTCGGGACTGCAGGCATAATTGTTTAACAGCGAAACCAGCGCGCTGGCGTGTTCCGGGTTGGTCAGGTCTGCTTCGAGAATCTGCATGGTTGTTTCAATTCGGTCTGGATGCAGGGATTGGCGTCTATCGATGATCCACTTTTAGTTTAAGAACTGTTATTGTAAACAGAGTCGTGGCTACAGGGGAGTCACACGGTTCCAGGTCTGTTTAACGAATCACGCTGTTGAGAGTCTGATATGAAAATCATTCCGGTTCTGGATATCCTGAATCAAACCGTTGTGCGTGGTATCGCCGGTCAGCGTGAAACGTATCAACCCATTCAAAGTGGTCTGACCCACTCCAGTCAACCCCTTGATATTGCGCAGGCTTTGCAAGACGAATTTGGTTTCAGTGAGTTTTATGTTGCGGATCTGGATGCGATTCTGCAGCAACGGCTCAATCTGCAACTGTATCAGTGTCTGCTTGAAGCCGGTTTTACGTTTCTTCTCGATTGTGGATTGCACTTTGCTGCTGACAGCCAACCTTTATCGAAGATGAAAGGCATTACGATTGTCGCGGGGCTGGAAACATTGGAATCGCCACAGGAATTGAAGCAGCTGGTACAAAACTGGGGCGCTGCCTCAACCGTCTTCAGTCTGGATCTCAAACAGGGGAAGCCTGTTCGTAACAGTTCCTCAGACAATCCGTATGCGGCAATCGATGATCCGCTGGAGATCGCTGAATTGAGTCTGCAGCAGGGCGTGAACCAGATGATTCTGCTGGATCTGGCCAATGTGGGGACCGGTCAGGGAACCGGAACGGAAGCGCTCTGTCGCAGACTGCGCAGCCATCACCCCGATTTGAGACTGATTACCGGAGGCGGCATTCACAGCAGAGATGATCTACAAGCTCAGGCAGAGCAGGGGGCAGACGCCGTACTGGTGGCGTCTGCGCTGCATGATGGCCGACTGGGGAGAGACGCTGTTCTCTCCCTCTCCTGACGGTCTATTGCTGCTGTAGCAGACCGGGCAGAGATTTCTTAAGGTCTGCAACGGTGGCACTGCGGTTGACCACTTTGCCTGCCTTGTCGACGAGGAACATGGTCGGCAGCGAGATCACGCCGAAGTCGCGTGCGGGCGCACTTTCCAATCCACCTTCTTCATGGATATGAGCCCAGGTAACCTTGTGCTGCTTGATGTAGGCTTCTGCCAGTTCGGGAGTCGCATCGAGGTTGATTCCCAGCACGTCAAATCCCTGGCTGTGGTATTTGTTATACAGCTCCTGAATCTGAGGCAGGTCTTCGGTGCAAGGCTTACACCAGCTCGACCAGAAAATCACCAGCAGCGCTTTACCCCGATACTGCCTGGCATCGATTTTCCCTCCGGCTAATGAGTTCCCCGTTAGCTCCAGTTCCGTGCCTGACAGATTCATACGTCGCAGGGCGCCCGCACCACGGGTGCCCGCTTCGGAATCAGCATGGCTTTCGACCAGTTTGGTGTACCATTTTTTGGATTCGGCTACTTTACCGCTGAATTCCTGTGTGACTGCCAACTGCAGCATTGCTTCCGCAGCGTCGTCCGAGGTGGGATATTTCTTGATAAAGTCTTCCAGCTGTCCCAGCCACCAGGTCTGCACATCGCGAAGTTGCTCACTTTGGGTCGACTGCAGTTGGGTACTGTAATCAGCCAGTAAGGTGCGGTAGGTCACATAAGCAATCAGATCCTGATCCTGAGATTTCTTCTGAACCTGATCGCGAATGGCCTGCAGTTGTTTGAGGCCATCCTTGTAGCCCACCGTCTGTACGGCGGCTGCCAGCCCGTCGACCATTTGTCGGGTCCACTGGGATCGGTCATCTTCATTTTTGGCAGCTGCGATCAGCTTTTCGATAATGGCGACCCGCTCGGTATTATAGCGGGCAATCGCCTGTGGTCCCTGGTCCGGAGTCGGACCGTTCTGATCCAGTTTCTGCAGTTCATCCAGCAGTGCCTGCATCTCTTTGGAGAGACCCACTGTGGTATTCGTCGGTAACGTATTTGTTCCGGCGACCGGCTGCATCAGAATTCCGCCTTCGGTCACCTGGATGGATTCTCCTTCAATCGGCAATGGGACCTGTGTCAATCGCCAGGCGTTTCCTACGCGAATCAGTTCACCAAACTGGATCAGACCGCTTTTTCCCTTGGTATCGACAATCGCCATCACATTTTCAAAGACGTGCAGATCTTTTTTGGTTTTAATGTCATCTGCAGGAATCAGGCCTGGCATAGAGCCATCAAAGCGGACCCAGATGGTGTCCGGTGTGATCATTTTGGTCTTGGAAAGCATCGTGGTGATATCTTTCGCAGCGCTGTTTACCGATTCACGAATTTTGTCAGCGAAGGGATTCTGGATTCCGGCGTCGGCCAGTTCCGCTTCCGTGATCATCAGTGTTTTAAAAGCCTTGGTATCATTCTTTGCCAGTGCGTTCATGGCGACGCGGGTGACTTCCTCCGCAGAAATCATTTTCCACTCATCAATCTCGCCATCTTCATTCTTGTCAATGCCCCAGCGGGTTCCGGCAAGATTCATCCAGCGCGAGCCATCTACTTTATTATTATTGTTGGAGTCGATATCCCGGTAGACTTCCAGACCGCGATTGAAATACCGCCATTGATCGACCACGTTGTCACCATTCGTATCGACAAAGCGTCTGAGCACCTGTCCGTTCGGTCCATAGACGATCCAGCCAGAACTGTTTTTGCCCTGTTCGACTTCAACCTTGCAGCGGCCGTAATCGGCTTTGTCGGGGATTTCAATTTCGATGTCGGACTGGATCGGTTTGAACGTCAACGCGAGTTCAACCGACGGTGCATCAGCTGCCGGTAAAGAATGAGAAAACAGAATGAGGGTTGCGAATACTGTTAAAAAAGAGATTCGACCAATAGACATATCACGGGACTCCGATTCCGCTGGCACGCATACTTTAATGTTTGAAAAACGACAGAGTCGGGATTTTAATAGAAAACCGGTGTTTTGGTCACCATCAATTTCTGTAATTCCCGGTAAACCCATCAGTTACTGACGGAGTTTGTACTTCAGTTGATCAACAGGCCGGCGTAGCCGACCACCCGGGAGGAATCCCCGGTCACATCGCCTGAAGTGGCATAGCCCACTTGTTCTATCTGGTTTAGTTTGCCCATTTTCTGCAGCGTTTTCATCACGATGACTGCTGGCAGGACGCCACACATGGAAATATGGTGCTCACGAACCGTTTCCAGCAGGCCCTCGGGGTCCAGCGACCGCATTTTCTCGAGTGCCAGTTCGTCCAGTCGACAATTTTCCTTGTCTGTGGCAAAGTGATTCATGTCGCTGGAAATCAATAACAGCGGCGGTTCGGGCATTTCCTGAATCACGCGCGCCAGTCCCGCGGCAAACTCTTCGCAGCGTGGCAGGTTGCCACTGCCGATGACAATACCGATAACTTTGGCATCCGGTGCCAGGCGTTGAATCAGCGGAAGTTCCACTTCAATGGCATGTTCGCTGCGATGGGCGGCGGCATCCAGTTCCAGTCCCGGGATCTGTTCCGCGAGTTTTTGTGCCAGCGCGCGATCGGAATTCAGGTTGCCACCGGGTAACTGCCAGGCCTGATGCGGTGCGACCGCCCAGTCGACTCCCTCGCGTGTGTGTTTGGGGCCGATGACGATAATCGTGGACGGGAGCTGAATCCGGTTCAGGACGCGGGCTGCGATTTTGCCCGAGTATTTCCAGCCCGCATGGGGCACCATCGCTGCAGCCCAGGGTTGAGCGTCTACTTGATCATGGAATAATTCCCCCAGCTGGGCGTTCATTCTGGCGGGGTCAGCGGGATAAAACGTCCCCGCGACTCCCGCTGGTCTGATTTCAGTTCCGAGTTCGGCACGGGGGCGGTTTACAATCTGAAAACGGGAGGTAGTGGTCTGCACCGCCAGGCTGAGAACCTGAACCGTTTCCGGTTGTCCGCAACTCAGGGCCTGTTGCGCTGCTTCCAGCAGATTTCGAGTGTCCTGATCTCGATCATGACACCAGGCATTTTTTTGACCGTCAATGAGCAGCAGACTGCGTTGCTGAAAATCAAAGTCTAGCAGATCATTTTGAGCCAGAGTGCCATGCATGGCCGGGTCGGATGCCAGCACCAGTTTGATTTGAAATTCGCCTGATTTCAGATTCAGTCTGGAAATGATCTGTGCCAGTTGCTGACAGAGTGAAAACACCGTGGACTGCATGGGAAATGTCTGCTTCAGAGCCCACTTGGAAAGAATCAGTTCTTCGTCTGTGCCCGTTCGCGATAACAGCAGCGCGACTCCCTGCAGATTCGTATCGGAGACCGCATCACAATAATAGGAGGGCACCTGGCCTTTGAGTAACGCGTCGACCGTTGATTGAATGTATTGCAGATACTGGGCAAATTCGCGCGGTCCCAGAATGGTTTTCGCCTGTTTTTCAGGAGCGAGGTCGACAAGCTCTGTGAAACTGGCAGCGCAGGAGATTCCCTGGAATCGCAATAAGGTGGTGCCGGAATCTTTCCAGGCAGTCGGGGGGAGCCCCGCTTTGATACAGGTCTGGTTCAGGAATTCTTCAGCATCCCAGCCGTGATCAAGGGGCACGCCAGGCAGCAGTAATCCACTGCGACCATCGGCGCGAATCTGCAATCCATGCTGTCCGACGACCACTGCATCAATCCGGTCTGCGCCCTGTTCAGGAACTGTTTCCAGTCCGGACAACAGCCAGACTTCAAGATCAAGATGAGCCAGTTCACTGGGGGAAACCGGGGGGAAGCGGGGATCATCCTTCGCCGCACGAACCGCAGCCTGCTGCAAAGCCTGTCCCAGTGGAAGTGGCTGGCCAAAGCTGCCGCAACAGGACCGTAACTGTCTCTGACGTTTCAGGCTGACAAAGGCACCGCTCACGGTTTTGTCCTGCAGTTCTCCCAGAGGAATCTCCACAGGCCTGCAGTGCGTGACGGTACCTGCAACGACAGCCGCTGCCTGCTGCAGGAGTGCCTGTTCCTGATCGGTGCTGAGTTCCATGACTTGCGTTAGCTGGTTGGGCTGCATCGTCGCAGGACCTTTCTGAGGCTCGGTATTGCCTGGTCGCGAAAGAGGACTGTTTTTTAAGATGGACTGGATATCAACGGGCAGTCTTTTCTGACCCCAGTTGCCCGGCTTGTCACTGAAATGGCCTGGGATTTCTGTATCACAATTGCCACAGCGATTTCCCCGTAATGCATATTTCCCTAACTGATACCAGTTACGTTCAATGAGTGTCTGCTGACATTGCGGGCAGCAGGTACTCTGTCGGACGACATCATTCACGTTTCCAGTGTAAACATATTTGAGGCCGGCGGCGAGGGCGATCTCACGGGCACGGACCAGTGTTTCCGGCGGCGTGCCCCCGCGATCCCGCATGCGGAAATCAGGATGGAAGGCCGAGAAATGCAGCGGTACATCGGGGCCGATTTCGTTCAGAATCCAGTCGCACATCTGTTGAAATTCGCCGTCGTTATCATTTGCCTGCGGAATGACCAGATTCGTAATTTCGAACCAGACGTCCGTTTCGTGTTTCAGCCACTTGAGGGTATCGAGGACCGGTTGTAAATGCGAGAGCGTGATACGGTAATAGAATTCTTCAGTAAATGCTTTCAGATCGACGTTCGCAGCGTCGATGTGTTCGAAGAAATCCGCCCGCGCCTGTTCGGTAATATAGCCGGCTGTGACGGCGACGGTTTTTACTCCGCGGGCATGACAGGCTTTGGATGTTTCAATCGCGTATTCTGACCAGATGATAGGATCGTTGTAGGTAAACGCGACACTCTGGCAGCCCAGTTGCGCAGCGACTTCGGCAATTTCGTCTGGCAGTGCCCGGGCACTTAAGCGTTCGATTTCTCTCGATTTGGAGATATCCCAGTTCTGACAGAACTTGCAACCCAGGTTGCAGCCTGCGGTCCCGAAGGAGAGGACACTGGAGCCGGGATAAAAATGGTTTAATGGCTTTTTCTCGATGGGATCGACACAGAAGCCGGTACTGCGACCAAACGTGGTCAATGCCATCTTGCCGCCGATGTTCTGGCGAACAAAACAGAATCCACGGTCATTTTCTGACAGCGCGCAGGCGCGCGGACAGAGGTCGCAGATGATTTTTTCACCTTCTGTATGCCACCAGCGGGCGGGGTAAAGTCCCGAATCCAGATCAGACGGATCTACTGCCAGCGTCATGATAGGTAGCGTTTTCTCTGCCATGGCTCTTATAAAAAAAGAAAAGCGTATCAATGGACAACAAGGAAGGGGGCCCTGACCTTCAGAATAATTTATTCACAAGGACAGGGCCAATAGTAAGTTCCAACTTTTAGACTTTTGAGTTGATGAGAACCATCCTTTCTCGCAAGTCGGCAGGATTCGTCCGTAAAAGTCGTCTCAACAGGTAATGCTACCTGTTGTTGTATTTTCTGGCGCAAGTCAGGTATTATCACAGCACGTTGATCAACTGCCATGTCTCTACTTCTATTATACGAAACTGTCCACTCGATGTTTGCAGATTATTTCTGGATTTTTGTGGCGGCCTGCTCTTATCTGGCCGGTTCTGTCCCTTTTGGGCTCCTGGTAGCAAAAGTGTTTACTGGTACGGATATCCGTAAAGTGGGCAGTGGCAATATCGGCGCCACCAATGTGGCTCGGACACTGGGGGCCAAATGGGGCGTCCTGGTACTTCTGCTGGATGCGCTAAAAGGACTGCTGCCTGTCTTACTGATTCCGCCTCTGTTTGTGAGCCCGGAATCTCCCGCGTTTGATCATGCCCGTGTCTTGAGTGGTGTCGCAACCATCCTGGGGCATATGTTTCCCCTCTGGCTGGGTTTTCGGGGGGGCAAAGGCGTGGCGACCAGCCTGGGTGTGATTCTGGTACTGGGCCCGTGGTCGACGCTGGTGGCGGTCATCGGTTTTGCATTGACATTTCTGCTGACAAGGATTGTTGCTTTGAGTTCAATCGTCGCCGCGATTGCGTTTGGCGTGGCGCAATTCATTCAACTGGGGTCCGCCGCGTTCACACAACAGAAGTGGAGCCTGGCGGCTTTCAGTATCGCAGTCCCGCTGTTGATCATCATTCGACACTGGAGCAATCTGGGGCGGATCATGCGGGGAGAAGAGAAGAAATTCTCGTTCGGCAGCCGTAAGAATTCGGCAACAGCTGAATCTGAATCCGGCAATGGGGAGAGTGCTTCGTAACAGGTCAAAGCGGTGCGGAAGTTTGCCACAGCGATCAAATCATCATGATTTAATCGCAGGCAGTGGTCTACTCTTAAGAGATTTCTGCTTCGTGCAGAATAAGGGGAAGGCCGTTATAATTCTACACGAATATTGTTGGTCAGGGCATACTGGTCGATTTCACTCAACGCGGCATGAGTAGCCAGCTGTTTGTGGTAAAATGAATCGGTCCGCCCGGAAAGAACCACGATCTCTCCCAGAATATCAACTTTAAGCGACTGTACCTGGCTGCCAGTCCGAAATGTGATGGTCTGCTCAATTTTCTGGGAAAGCTGTTTTGCTTTCTGCGAATAGGTTTCTACTGTCATTCAAAATCCTCCTTGAATAGAGCCTGTTTTCAGGCTTGTGATAGCGATACCAGAATCAATCGGATCGTCGTTTCAATTCGTCAAAACTACGGTCGTTTCCCTGGGTACGCCCTTGGCAAATTACCATCAGACAACATTTTGTGTTGCAGCCAGAAAGTTGATGCTGGACAGTCGTGGCATTCAAGGCGGGTGGCTCTAAAGCAGCAGACTCGTGAAACTCAAGAACGACAAGCGATAAACATCGTTCCGCTTCCGGCAGAACACAACTCCATTTTCTGTTATGGCAAATCTCAGTCAGTGAACTCTTTGCTGGAACTTCAAAAAAAGCAAATCGTGGACTCAAGGTTCCTCTCGCTTGAGAGTACAATTTCCATTTTGCTCCACTGAATTCTTAACGATGTAAATTTATCCGCCCGCTTCCCATTCGTCAAACAAAATTCTCAACGAATATTTCGATTCGGCGGAAATAACTTTCTGAGAAAGCGGGCAGCTCAGACTTACTTCTGGTCTGAATTCCAGATCCAGACCAGCGCATCCGGTAAAACCGCTTTCCCGTGGCGGCTGCTGTGAATCCCATGGCCGGTGACAAACCAGTAGTCATAACCGCTGTAGGCCAGGGCAGCTGCCATCCGCTCGTTATTCAGAAACCAGTTACCCAGTTTATTGTCCAGATCATTATCCCCATCCTGTAAAAAGACCTTAAGTGGTTTGGGGGGATATGTTTTGCGAATCAGACCAGGGTAGTCGTGTGCTGTCTTCCACGGGCCAAACTGGTCGAGGGGAATCGTATTGTTCTTGCGGGAGGGATAATCACTGATTCCTCGGAAATCACAGAAGCTGCCCACAAAGGAAATCACCTTCTGAAACAGGTCGGTCCGATGCCAGGCTGCCGTAAATGCACAACTACCGCCGGAAGAAGCGCCACAGATCAGATGGTCTTCCGGTTTCTCGGAAATCCGGTACTGCTGACGCAGGGCGGGCAGCATTTCCTGGTCCAGGAAAGTCGCATACTGCGCCGTACAGGTGTCATACTCATTGCTGCGGTTGCGAATCTCCGATTTCCCTTTTCCGCTTGCGGGAATCACGCCGGGATTGATGAAGACGGCAATGGAAACCGGGACCTTTTTCGCATGAATCAGGTTATCCAGAACGATCGTCGCGTTGCCATCGCCGTGACAGTATCCGCCACCATCGGTAAAGACGATCAGTTTGGCGGGGGGGCCTGTTTGGGAATACTGGGCGGGCACATAAACCCACCAGTCGCGAACTGTGCCCGGGTACTGTTTCGTACTCTTAAAAGCAGGCATCTGGGTGAGCTTTCCCTGGGGAACTCCAGCTTGTTTAAGGCTTTCGGGAGCCCATTCGTAGCTTTCAAAACCGAATCGGTTGGAGCGACTTGTCTCCAGCCGTTTGCCGTTGACGCCGAACTGGTAGTGGGCAGAAGAAAAATTAGGGAATTTTTCAATACGTGCGAAATATCCGGAGTCTCCCAGTTCGACCATCGGCCACTGACGATCTTTCTCTGCGAAAATGATGACTTCGTCACCCGGGTTTGCTTTCAAAAACCAGCCCGCATAACCGCCGCCATCGTCGGTCTTTTCGATCAACGCTTTATGATTGCCTTTGGTTAAATCTTTTTCTTTCTGATATCGCTTTTTGAAGTAGTCCAGAACCTGTTGCTGATTCTCCTTGCTGACCGGTGTTTTGAGTAACTGCGAAACATCAGACAGTTTTTGTGGTGCCGCTGTCAGCGAATTGTTCATTGTCAGCAGCGACAACATGACTATGGTCAGTGGAACAGCGGCGCGAAGAGGGAAATATTTCATGGCAGGAAGCTCCCGTAGCAGGATTCTGGTCAACAGGTCAATTAACGTTTTCTATCAGGCAATGTGCTTCATCTGGATTACTTGAATTACCTGAGTTCTCTGATTCGTTTTCGCTTGCTTTATTACACTGGCTGTGGGAGTGATTTGCAATTCCGGGCACTCTTGAACTTCAAATCTTACGATTCGTCCCAGAAATTGGATGCTGTCCGTTTGGATCGACTCCGCTTCCAGCTACAATAAATACAACTGGTTCACAGTCAACTTTCCTGGAAAGGCAGTTTCGTGTCGCAGACGCTCAATCCACATCATGCTATTTATGTCGGCAGTTTCGATCCCCCCACGCTGGGGCATCTGGATATTGTGGAACGGGGTGCGGCGATCTATTCGAAAATCACGGTCGGCATCGGGATCAATCCGGACAAACGCCCACTGTTTTCACCTGAAGAACGTCAGCAGATGCTGCAAGGCCTGTTGACCAGGTTTCCGAATGTCGAAGTCAAATGCTTTCAGGGGCTGGCTGTTAATTTCGTGCAGGAGTGTGGTGGCGGCGTGATGCTGAGAGGGCTGCGAACATTAACCGATGTTGAAGCCGAATTCACAATGTCGCTGGCGAACCGGACTCTGGCTGCGGAAATCGAAACGGTCTTCCTGATGGCCAGTGAAAAATACACGCATATCTCCAGCTCACTGATCAAGCAGATCGCGCAGCTGGGTGGTGATGTCGCAGAAGAAAAACTCAAAGACTTTGTGCCCCGACAGGTGGTCGGTCCACTGGTTGAAAAATTCGCTTTAAAAACTTCAAACCAGTCTTAACGTCTGCTGGGCTGGTTGTTCAAAAAGGAGATCTCATCATGGTCAAAACCGCATCCACAATGCTTCCGCTGGGAACACAGGCTCCCGACTTTTCATTGAAGAATGTCGACGGGTCAACTGTTTCCCTCAGCGACTTCAGTGACTGCAAAGGACTGCTGGTCATTTTCATGTGCAATCATTGCCCGTTTGTCATTCATCTGCGCGAAGCATTGGCTTCCTTTGCAGATGAGTACATGGAAAAAGGTCTGGGGGTTGTTGGTATCAGTTCCAATGATGTAGCCACACATCCCGACGACAGCCCGGAGAAAATGGTCGAAGAAGCCAAATCCGCCGGCTATCACTTCCCCTATCTTTACGATGGCACACAGGAAGTCGCCAAAGCCTACAAGGCGGCCTGCACCCCTGATTTCTTTCTGTTTGATCAGGAACAGAAACTCGTTTACCGTGGACAGTTTGATGACAGTCGCCCAGGCAGCGACAAACCGATTACCGGCGCCGATCTGAAAGCGGCCTGCGATGCTGTCCTGGCGGGATCGCCTGTAACGGAAGATCAGAAGCCGAGCATCGGCTGTAACATCAAATGGCAGGAAGGTAAAGAACCCGAATACTTCACCGGTCAGCCTGCCGTCTAATGCATCAGTCTTTCTACAAAAAAGCTCTCTTTGTTTTAGCGAAGAGGGCTTTTTTAATGCGCTGTTTTCAGGAGAGAGCAGCCTGTGAGGTGAACCGGTTTCAAATGGTGATTCAGTTTGTAGTGATGCTGATTGTATGTGTTCCCGGTTTGACACCTCTTGTGTCTCTCAGATAAATCAGGTGTCCGGGTGTGCGGTAAAGGCTTCGCCAGCCTGAATGCAGGCGGGCAAGACGGTAGTTGCTCTGAAAATGCAGTGATACGCAACTACTGACATTTTCCCCTGTTTTCCCGGAAAACTGGAATTGGAATCAAAACTCACATTAGTGTATACTTATGGATATGGTTCCGGTCAGTTTGAGGGGATTTGATCGTGAAATCTGGTCAGGAAGGAAGGGATCCTGAAATCTCTGTCGAATTCATCAAATTGAAGGGGTAATTCACATATTCTGTGTACGATTGCCTTAGAAGGAGACTTTGTTTTTGTATTTGAAGTCAGGAATATTTATCATATTAACACCGGTTGAATGAAGTCATCTGTATGAGCATTGAACAGGAACAGACAGACCTGCCCGACGAATTACATGTGAAATTTCTCCATGTATTTACGCAGCATCGAAATCAGATCTATTCGTATATCTTTTCGTTGCTGCCCAACCGGGATGATGCGGAAGATGTCTTTCAGAGAACCAGCCTGATTCTCTGGAAAAAATTTGCAGACTACGATGAAACCTGCAGCTTTTTTTCCTGGGCTTGCGGCGTGGCTTTTTATGAAGTCAAAAACTTCATGCGTGTGGCTCAGCGAAAGCGTTTGCAGTTTCGAGATGATGTCATTCAGCAACTGGCTGATGAACGTGCTGAGATTCCACAACTCAAGCTGGATGTACGTGCTACTGCGTTAGAAGAGTGTATGCAAAAACTGAAAGCGAAAGACCGTAAGCTGGTGAACCAGGTCTATCGTGATCAGATACCTGTGAAAGATTTAGCGGAAGTCGCCGGAGCTGCAATACAGACTCTGTATAACAGGCTCAATCAGATTCGTCGTCAATTAACTCACTGTATAGAACGGACTGTCTCTTATACAGGAGAGGGAAAATGAATCAAAACAATAAATATAATGAAATGCTGTATGAGCTCTTCGGTGCGCTGTGCAACCAGACCATCACCAGCGAGCAGCATCAGCAACTCGAAGAAGTTCTCTCTTCCGACGCGGATGCCCGACTGAAATATTTTAACTATCTTGATCTGCATCTGAATCTCGAACGAATGCACGACGAGCAGCCGGTATCTGATTACGAGTTTCAGGTCCAGGCACCGCTGGTCAATGCCTCCTATACGCAGGCACCACCGGGTCAACCTGTGAAAACCTCTACCGCGTTGTGGTTGCTGGTTTCTGCTGCCTGCCTGGTGCTGGTGGCAGGCTTTCTAACCTTCAACCTGGCACCTCCGGCTGCTCCACAGATCAGTCTGGATACGCCGCAGTCTCAGCCGAAACCACCTTCTGCAGCGGCAGTCACCCAGACCGCAGCCGTGCGGTTTGCTGAAGGTTCTCCCTTCCTGAAAGTCGGTTCCCCCATTGTGAACTGCCAGGAATACGCGATTTCTGCCGGTCAGCTGCAACTGATTTTTACTAACGGTGCCGAAGTCATTCTGACAGGACCTGCCGTCTTCGAAAGCCAGGGTCCAGAGCATCTGGCAGTGCGGTACGGTGCCTGTTCTGTCTACGCCCCCGATGGTGCCGAAGGGTTTACCGTCGAAACACCTCTCTCCCAGGTCGTCGATTACGGCACCCGGTTTTCTGTCAATGTTTCGGAAGCGGGTAATACCGACGTGCAGGTCATCGAAGGTGAAACCGACGTACAGCCTGTGAAGTTCAAATCGGACAGTCAAATCAAATCACAGCGATTAACCCGCGGCATGGCGCAGCGTTTAACGACCAATAACGGCGTTGTCGTCGATGACATTCCCTTCGACCAGAAACAGTATGTCTCTCAATTGCCTGATCGAGTGGTTTCATACACAACAACTGTGGGACCGGAAAATCGTGCGGAAGATTTGAAATGCGTCACCGTACAGCGAGGCGGAAAATCCTATCAGTATGAAGTGGAAGACCTGATTGGAATTGAACTCACCCACTATCAAGGGAGATCCTTCCTGACACGTAATGATGGCATCGATCCCGGTACCGATGGGAACCCCGGGACATTACGCCGACATCTGCTGGACGATGATCGTTGCCTGCTGACCGGTGTGGTCAATCCCGGCGGATCCACATCGCCCCTGACTGCGGCACCCGTCATGCATGAAGAGGAAGACCCCGCTCACCCCAATACTCCGGGTATGGCCATCCGCTTTCGAGAGCCGGTGGTCAATGGTCCCGGGCCGGATATTGTTCTGTTCGATCTGCAGGTGATTGTGCACTCAACCACCGGAGATGCCTTTTATGCGACTCCACTGCCGTTCACGGAAAAATCCAAAACCCACCTGATTCAAAAATTTGATATCGATCTCGCTTCGCCCGAAGCAAAACCACTGGAAAAATTCTGGTTGCACATTTTCAACCGGAAGTCAGGCATCAGTTCCCGCTCTGAGCTGGAAACAGCGAAAAGTAATGGTGGTAACTGGCATGTCGTGGGAGCCAAAGCTCTCGCGACTGGTATCGATCTGTCTGACCTTGGTATTGCAGAAGGTGAAACTGTCGAAGGCCTGTTCATCCAGGATGTGCAGGATGACGGCGATATGATTGACCCCGTCTTTATCGGCGGGCTCCCCCCTTTGAAACCTGCACGCAAATAATTTGTAATAACATCTGATACGATTCGAAGATAGATACCCTTTTATTTTCAGCGTCGATAAATGAAAGAGGAATGGTCCATGAGATTCCTGCAAGTCAGTCTGTTACTTTTGCTGTCGACCAACCTGGTCGTGGCAGTAGAAAAAACAAAGCCGGCGAATTCCAAAGTCGATCAACGTCAGCTGCACTTCTTTGAGAAAGAAGTTCGCCCCCTGCTGATCAAACATTGCCTGGAATGTCATGGCGATAAAAAACAGAAAGGGGAACTGCGCCTCGATTCGCTCAAAGCGATGCTCACCGGTGGTGAGAGCGGCCCTTCGATCGTTCCCGGAAAATCGCATGAAAGTCTGCTGGTAGAAGCGATCAACTACGAATCGTATGAGATGCCGCCGGATGAAAAACTCTCCGACAAAGAAATCGCCACACTCACACGCTGGGTTGATACGGGAGCGTACTGGCCTGAAAACGCAGATTACGTCATTAAACAGCGTAAAATGGAAACATTCTTTACTGAAGAAGACCGTAACTTCTGGGTATTTCAACCCGTGAAGCAGACAGACGTTCCCGAGGTCAAAGCGCAGGACTGGTCGAAAAATCCGATCGACGCGTTTATCTTTAACCGTCTGAAAAAAGAGGGTCTGAAACCTGCCGGCGAAGCCAGTCGAACCACGCTGATACGACGTGCCTATTACGATCTGATCGGCCTGCCTCCTACGGTGGAACAGATCAACGCTTTCGTAAATGATCCTTCCCCCGATGCCTGGTCGCGCTTGATTGAGGAACTGCTGGAAAGTCCGCATTACGGCGAAAAATGGGCACGCCACTGGCTGGACGTAGTCCGTTATGCCGAATCAGACGGGTTCAACCAGGACGCGTTTCGTCCGGAAATCTGGCGCTACCGCGATTATGTCGTGCGTTCTTTCAACAGCGACAAACCCTACTCACAGTTTGTAAAAGAACAACTGGCCGGTGATGAAATTGCACCCGAAGATCCCGAAGCGCTGGCTGCAACCGGTTTCCTCAGGCATTATCTCTACGAATACAATCAGCGTGATGCCCGCACCCAGTGGAATGACATCCTCGACAACATCACCGATGCGACCGGCGATGTATTTATGGGAATGAGCATGGGCTGCGCCCGTTGTCACGATCACAAGTTTGACCCGATTTCGCATCAGGACTATTACCGGCTGCAGGCCTTTTTTGCACCGATGATGCCTCGTGACGATGTTCCCTTTGTGACTCCCCGGGAACTTGCCGAATACAATCAGAAACTGGATCTCTGGGAAAAGAAAACAGCCGACATTCGCGCCCAGATCGATGAAGTGACAAAAAAATCACTCGAAGGGGCAGCCCGCAGCCAGATTAAAATGTTCCCCGCCGACATCCAGGAGATCATGGAGAAACCGGAAGCCGAACGGACCGCTCATGAGCATCAACTGGCTGACCTCGTGAACCGACAGGTAGACATCAAGCAGAGATCCTCACTGGCTTCACTCAAAAAGAGTGATAAACCCAACGGGAAAAAATACAAGGAACTGCTTAAACAACTGGCCGCCTTTGATGATCTCAAACCCAAACCGCTGCCCACCGGGATGAGCGTGACCGATTCCAAAGGTGCAACGCCCATCACCACAATTCCCGATGACCCCAATCATACACCGATTGTGCCCGGCTTTTTATCTCTGTTGAAACCGGGGGAAGCGGAGATCGTCCCCATTTCAACCGCGCCGCATTCCACAGGTCGCCGTACAGCACTGGCGAACTGGATGGTTAATCCGCAGAATCGTCTGACGACGCGCGTCATTACCAACCGCGTCTGGCAGTACCATTTCGGCACTGGACTGGTCGCGACTGCCAACGACTTCGGTCATATGGGAGAGGCCCCCAGTCATCCCGAATTACTGGACTGGCTGACAGCTTATTTCGTAGAAAATGGCTGGAGCATTAAAAACCTGCACCGTCTGATTATGAATTCATCCACGTATCGTCTGTCCGCCTTTCACCCGGCACCGCAACAGGCTGAGTTGAAAGACCCGACGAACCGGCTGCACTGGCGGGCCAATATCCGCCGTCTGGATGCAGAAGACATTCGCGATTCCGCCCTGTTCCTCTCCGGGGAGCTGGATACAAAACTGGGTGGTCCCTCGGTCAGCGCAAATCAACCACGGCGCAGTATCTATACGATTATGAAACGCAATGTGCAGGATCCCGTATTAGGTGCCTTCGATCTGCCCGGTGGTATTAAAAGTGTCGCCCAGCGCGATGTCACCACCACAGCCAACCAGGCCTTACTGATGATTAACGGTGACTGGTTTCTGAAACGTGCCAATGCAATGGCCCGTAATGTGAAATCGGAGCCCTTCAATTCTGAAGAAGAACTCATCAGTCATCTGCACCAGATGGCATTCGGGAAAAAACCGGAACCGGCTGAAATCAAGCTGTTTTCAGAATTCCTCAATACTCAGGAAAAACGCATCGCAGCCGAAGCCGACAGTCACAAACAGACCTTTATCGGGCAGATTACCCAGAACACAGGCGACGCCATCAAACTGGGGAAAGGCTCGAAACTTGCCAGTCTGAGTGTGGGACCTGCCAAATCACTGCCTGCTGCGGATCTGACGATCGAAGCTGTTGTGCAGCTGGATTCCATTTATGAAAATGCGTCCGTCAATACAATCGCTGCCCACTGGACCGGAAACTCAAAACAGCAGGGCTGGTCGTTTGGTGTCACCAGTCAGAAATCCGCCTACAAACCGCGGAACCTGATTCTGCAACTGGTGGGCGATAACAAACAGGGAAAACTGACATATGAAGTCGTTGCTTCCAATCTGCATCTGGAGTTGCATAAACCCTATTATGTCGCTGCGGCGATTAATATTGCGGATACCAGTGAGCAGGGAATCACGTTCTATGTCAAAGAACTCTTTTCAGACAAACCGCTGCAGACTGTCTCTGTAAAACATTCTGTCGTGGGTAACTATCGTCCCGATTACAACTTTGTACTGGGGGGACGTGAGAAAACATCGGGCAGCAGATGGACCGGTCTTCTCGACAATGTCCGGCTTTCCAAAGCCGCTTTGACTTCAGAGCAACTTCTCATCAACCAGCCTGATCAGCAGTCGGATGCCACGGTCGGGTTCTGGCAGTTCAATGATGAGAACAGTCTGTTGAAAAACCAGGTCGCAGGTGATCTGAAGATTCTGCCTCCTTCGGAAACCTCGCTGGGGGCCAGTAACGCACGTCAGCAGGCTTTGGTCGATCTCTGTCATGTGCTGTTAAACTCCAACGAATTCCTCTACCTGGATTAATCAGTCGTGACTCACGACAGCAAGTGTAGAAAGACAATCTTATGAGCAATCAGACTCAACATAATATCAATCGACGTCAACTCCTTTTTCAGGCCGGTGCAGGATTCGGCGGGATCGCCTTGAATGCATTAATGGCACAACAGGCTCAGAGTGCAGCCATTCCCGATCGCAAGTCACTCTCTCCCCTGGCTTCAAAACAGACGCATTTTCCCGCGACAGCGAAAAGTGTGATCTTCCTGTTCATGGAAGGAGGCCCCAGCCATATCGATCTGTTCGACCCCAAGCCGGAACTGCAGAAACTGGCAGGCAAGCCACTGCCCGAAAGTTTTAAAAAACCGATCACCGCCATGGGGGAAGTCAATTCACCTCTGCTGGCTTCGAAGCGAAAATGGAAACAGCACGGCGAAGCAGGCACCTGGGTTTCAGACTGGTTGCCTCACACTGCAACCTGTGTCGATGACATTGCGGTCCTGCGTGGCTGCTGGACTAACGGCATCAATCACGCCGGCGGTGTTTGCCAGATGAATACCTGCATTCCACTGGCCGGTCGTCCTTCACTGGGCAGCTGGGTGACTTATGGCCTGGGTACCGAAAATGAAAGTCTGCCGGCCTTTGTCGTCATTCAGGATAATAACGGCACCGTCGTGAACGGTCCCCGTAACTGGGGGACCGCATTCATTCCCGCCGTCTACCAGGGCACACGACTGAATACTGGTAAAACTCCTATTTCCAATCTGTATCGTCCCGAAGATATCTTTCCGACACAGGAAGCCGGCAAACTGGATCTGCTGGCAAAACTGAATCAGCGACATGCTGCGTCGCGCAAACAGCAGTCTGAACTCGATGCCCGGATTGAATCTTACGAACTTGCATTCCGCATGCAGGCTGCTGCTCCGGAAGCGGTCGACCTGTCTCAGGAAACCAAAGAGACCCAGGAACTGTACGGCATGGATCAGAAGGAAACCAAAGTCTATGGCACAAACTGCCTGCTGGCACGCCGGATGGTAGAGCGGGGAGTTCGCTTCGTTCAACTCTACAACGGAGCCGGCAGCAAGTGGGATTCTCATTCAAGCATTGAAAAACGTCACGCCAGTCTCTGTAAAGGGATGGATAAATGTGTCGCCGGTCTGTTGAAGGATCTCAAGCAGCGCGGCCTGCTCGATTCGACGCTGGTCGTCTGGGGCGGCGAGTTTGGTCGGACCCCGATGAGTGAAAAAGGGGATGGCCGCGATCATAACCCGACTGGTTTCACCATGTGGATGGCCGGAGGCGGCGTCAAAGGGGGCCAGACAATTGGCGGAACCGACGAACTCGGACTCTACGCCGTCGAGGACCGCATGCACGTCCGTGATATTCACACCAGCATTTATCATCTGCTGGGGCTCAATAACCTGAAACTCGAATATCGCCACAAAGGCAGCCCTGAACGTCCGACCCTCAACGAAGGCGAGTTCATGAAAAAACTGGTGACAGGTTAATCTGGTCTGTAAACGATTACATAGTAATGGTTTACGCTGTGATGTGAGTCGTCAGTGCGTGGAGACTGCGCAGAACCCCTCTTTCAGGGACAATCCTGAGAGTTTGACTCTTTTCTATTAATCAAACTCCTTTGAAAATCCTCTCTTGCACTTGCGTCTAAAACCGATACCATAATATATAAGCAACTTTTAGATATTATTCATCTTAAAGTCTGCGATGAGCCCTCCATACATACTATCCACCAAATATGGATAGCCCTCACTGAAACCATTACCAAGAGAGTCTTCTTCTATGATCGGGCGACTTTTCCTGGCGTCTTTGTTTTTCGCTTCTATCAGTCTGAATTCAACATCAGCGGCTGAATCTGCAGACCAGACTGCGAAACTTTCGTTTGAAAACGATGTGCGCAAAATCCTCAAAGTTCACTGCCTGCATTGTCATGGCGAGAATGGCGAGATGGAAGGCAGCCTGGACCTGCGTCTCAAACGGTTCATGCTCAAAGGAGGCGACAGTGGCCCGGCGATCGTGCCCGGTAAAAGCGATCAGAGTGAACTGATTTCCCGGATTGAAGCCGGTGAAATGCCCCCCGAAGGCAAACCGATGCCGGATGCAGAACTGGCTATTCTCAAACAATGGGTCAATCAGGGGGCCCACAATATCCGACCTGAACCGGAAACCATCGGACCCGATTACGTGGCCCCCGAAGATCAGGCATTCTGGTCCTTCCAGCCCGTGAAGAATTATCCGGTTCCCAAGGTCAAACAGCCCACGCTGGTCAAACAGCCCGTTGATGCTTTCCTGCTGTCGAAGCTGGAAGCGAAAGATCTCACATTTACTTCGCAGGCGGATAAAACGATTCTGGCCCGTCGTGCCTTTTACGATCTGATTGGCTTGCCTCCTACTCCGGAAGAACTCAAACAGTTTCTGAACGACAAGAGTCCGGACGCCTATGAAAAGTTGATTGACCGCTTGCTGGCTTCCCCGCATTATGGCGAACGCTGGGGCCGACACTGGCTGGATGTCGCCGGTTATGCCGACTCCGAAGGTTACAACAATAAAGATCAGGAGCGCCCCTGGGCATTCCGTTACCGCGATTATGTCATTCGGGCTTTCAATAATGACAAACCTTACGATCAGTTTCTGAAAGAACAACTGGCCGGTGATGAGATGGTCAAACCGCCTTATCATAAACTAAGCCCGGAAGAGATGGAAAAACTGGTCGCTACCGGTTTTCTCCGGATGGCCCCTGATGGAACAGGCAGCAACCCCGCTGAAAAAGAAGTCGCTAAAAATCAGGTCATTATTGACACGGTTGATATCGTTTCGTCGTCGATTCTCGGTATGACGATTGCCTGTGCCCAGTGTCACGATCACAAATATGATCCGATTCCCCAGAATGATTACTATCGGTTCCGTGCCATCTTCGAACCGGCCCTCGACTGGAAAAGCTGGCGGTCTCCCGTCTCCCGGCGGATTTCGATCATGTCGGATGAAGACCGCAAGGTCGCCAATGAACTGGAAGCTGAAGCAAAGAAAGTTCTCGCAGAACGCTCGGAACTGGTCAAAAAGTTTATCGACCGGACTCTGGAACGCGAACTGATGGATGTGCCGGAAGACAAGCGGGATGCGATGCGAACTGCTTATAAAACTTCAGGCAAGGAACGCAGCAAAGAGCAGGTGGCCATGCTCAAAGAGTATCCCCGCATCAACAGACTCTCTGCCGGTTCGCTGTATCTTTACGATCGCACCCTGCAGGAGCAGTCGGGCAAAGCCGCTCAGAAAGCCAAAGAACTGGCTAAAACGCTGGTTGAAAAAATAGAAAAAGAAACGCTGGAAAAAATACCGGCTGATAAGAAAGCACTGGCACTGGCTGCGAAAAAAGCAGAAGTTAAAAACCAGACGGAAGCACAGAAACAGCTTCTGGCCGAATTCCCGGCGTTACTCGTTTCCGTTTCGAATCTGGAAAAATTCGACCCCAAAGGTGCTGCCGAGATCAAGCATCTCAAAGAAGAATCCAAGCGACTGTCTGAGCTCAAAACAACAAAAATCCTGACCGAATACAGTAACAAAGCAACGGCGATTCGAGATAAAAAGCCAAAAGAAGAATTCATCCGCGTGTTGACAGAAGTCCCGGGAAAAGTCCCGAAAACATTCTTCTTCAACCGGGGAGACTTTGAACAACCCAAACATGAACTGCAACCCGCCGGCCTGACCGTGATTAAATCCAACCTGAAAAAGCCGGTTGAGATTCCATCGGTCAACAAAGACATTCCGACAACCGGACGTCGTCTGGCGTATGCCAACTACATCACCAACGGTCAGCATCCGTTGACGGCACGCGTGTTTGTCAACCGCCTCTGGCTGCATCACTTTGGTAAAGGCATCGTGGCTTCCCCCACTGATTTCGGAAAACTGGGGATTCCGCCAACTCACCTGGAATTGCTGGACTGGCTGGCGAACGATTTTGTAACTAACGGCTGGAAAATCAAACGCATGCATAAAATGCTGATGACTTCCACTGCCTACATGCAGAGTTCACAACGTTCCGACGATTACGATGTCGCCGATCCCGATAATCTGTTGTATGGACATATGCCTGTACGTCGTCTGGAAGCCGAAACCATCCGCGACTCCATTATCGCGGTCACCGGTAAACTCAAAACCGAACTGTACGGCGAACCGGTTCCCGTCAAGGAAGATGAAGTTGGCCAGATCGTCGTGGGGCTTGCCAATGTGGATTCGGCGGGGCGACAGAAAAAAAATCTGAAGATGGATGACCGCAAGTTCCGTCGCAGTATTTACGTGACGGTCAGCCGCAGCAAACCACTGGCTGTGCTCGATATGTTCGACGCACCCAAGATGGAACCGAACTGTGAGAAACGTTCTTCCTCTACCGTCGCGCCCCAGTCACTGTTGATGATGAACAGCGCCTTCATGGTGGAAAATGCAGAACTGTTCGCAGAACGTCTGCTGAAAGAAAAAGCCGGTAATAAAGCAGAGCAGGTCAAGCTGGCCTGGATTCTGACCTTCGGTAAAGAACCCTCGGCTGAAGAAGTTCAACAGTCTGTCGACTTTATTGATTCACAACTGCCTCAATTTAAAGATAACAAAAACGCTGCAGGCAAAACTCCTGAGCAACTCGCACTGGCAACATTCTGTCAGGCATTACTCAGCAGTAACGCCTTCCTGTATGTCGACTGATGCCACGCATTCCAGTGGCTTTTTTGAAAATTAGATTTTGAATCCGGTTAGAATTACGGTATCGAATTATGAAACAACAATCGATTTCAGCACCTCATTCCAGACGACATTTTCTGGCATCCGGTTCCATGGGCATCGGGTCGCTGGCTCTCTCCTGGTTATTGAACCAGGAACAGGCACTCGCCAATCCTGCTGCCAACCGGCCAGATCTCAATCAACCAGCGCTGGAAAAGCAGCAATTTGACCTGACCGTCAAACCCACGCACCATCCTCCCCGTGCCAAATCCATGATTTCCATGTTCATGCAGGGCGGCCCCAGTCATCTGGATATGTTCGATCCCAAGCCGATGCTCCAGAAATACGACGGCAAGAAATTTCCCGGCGACATCAAGTACGATAACGCCGCCCAGGCCAGTTCGAAAGTACTGGGCAGTCCCTGGAAGTTCAGCAAACACGGAGAGTGCGGTACCGAGCTGTCGGAACTTGTTCCCGGTTTATCTGAAGTCGTCGACGATATCGTCCTGATGCGATCAATGCACACCAGCGTGAACAACCATGGCCAGTCGATTTATGCGATGCACAGTGGCCGCATCCTGCCTGGACGTCCTACGCTGGGAAGCTGGCTGACCTACGGACTGGGGGCCGAGTCGGAAAATCTGCCCGCTTACATTGCAATGGTTGATCCCGGCGGCGCACCTGTGCTCGGCGTCGATAACTGGACCAATGGCTGGTTACCTTCACTCTACCAGGGAACCGTGATTCGACCCAAGGAACCCCGCATTCTGAATCTGAATGCCCCGCCTCACCTGAGCGGCAAAGCGCAGGAAAAATATCTCGACTTCCTCGGTAATCTGAATCAACGTCATTTGAATCAACATCCGGGTGAAGACGATCTCTCGGCACGGATTGCCAGTTACGAACTGGCAGCCAAAATGCAGACCGCGGCTGGGGAAGCTTTGGATCTGAGCAAGGAAACCAAAGCGACCCAGGCCATGTACGGGATTGATGATCCCGCCTCAGCCGAATTCGGAAAACGCTGCCTGATTTCCCGTCGCCTGATTGAGCGGGGCGTACGTTTTGTCCAAATCATGACCGGAAACCAGACCTGGGACCATCATACCAGCATGCGAACTTCGTTACCTCGCGCCTGCAAACGAGTTGATGTTCCGGCAGCCGGCCTGGTGAAAGATCTCAAACAGCGTGGTCTGCTCGACGAAACCCTCGTTCACTGGGGCGGAGAAATGGGGCGTCTGCCTGTGATTCAGAATGATGCGGGTATGGCCAAGCAGGGCCGCGATCATAACACTTACGGCTTCAGCATGTGGCTCGCCGGTGGCGGTTTGAAGGGGGGCATGACCTACGGCGAAACCGATGATTTCGGTCATCATGCCATTAAAGATAAGGTCAGTCACAGTGATTACCACGCAACGCTGATGCATCTGTTTGGTCTGGATGCCGAACGCTTAACCTTCACCCGCAATGGTGCACCGCAGACACTGATTGACGGGCAGGAAAACCGCGTGGTGAAAGAAATCATTGCCTGAATTCGGCTCGAATCAATTCATAAAAAAACGCCCTGTTTCTGCAGGGCGTTTTTTATTTGGAGTTGTCAGAAGCGAACGCTTATTTCGCTGGTATCGCAATCATATCCAGTACCAGAATCCGATTGGGCACACCTACGCTTTTGACGGTTGCTTTTGAGGCAGCCGGCGGTCGCTTCGGGTTATAGTATTCAGTACGGATCTTACCGAAGTCACCACTGATGCCATCCTCAGAAACATAATAGGTTGCTTTTGCCAGATGCTGCATATCGCTGCCCGCTTCACCCACGATGGTTTTCAACTGATTGAAGACACTGTGAATTCGTGTCGGGTAGTCACCTGGTTCTTTCGAGGTGATACCCGAAACATAAATCCGGTCACTCACTTCCGCAATCGCGACCCGGCTGTAGACGGGAGAGGCTTTCATGCCGGTTGGAGTTTTATAGGTGACCGTTTCTGCAGGACGGGACGCGGTAGCTTCTTCAGGCATTGCGACAATCATTTCAATCTCGATGGGTAGCGATGAAAACCATTCGACTAGTGCGACGGGCGGTCTGCGTTCTTCGGGAAAGATGCCGTCTATCATTTCAGTGACTTCATTGGCCTGACTCATGGGAGTCATAAATGCTTTGATGTGCACGATGTTCTTTGGCTTCGCGCCCAGATATTCCAGCGTCTGGAACAGCTCTTTCATTGTCAGGATGGCGGCTTCGGAAACCGTATCGGCTTTGACAGCCTGGCCGGAAATATAAGCCGTGCGACCTGCAGGTAACAGTGCGACACGAAATCCGGAGGGAGCGTCGTTGAATACTTTGGTTTCTGTCAGCTTGCCAGACGACTCGGTCACCGCGACTGCATCCATTGCTACGAGGGCTTTGGGATCAGGCAGCTTTGTCACGACATAGGTGCACGCCGGTTGTGCGATCAGTTCCAGTTCTTGTGTCAATCGCTGTTGAACTTCCGTCACCAGTTCTTCACGGGCAACGTAAATGTTTAACTTCACCAGCTTATTCAGTGAACTGTCTACCTTTTTCAACAGATAACTCAAATTCTTCAATACCAGTGCCGTCTGATCGCCGGCTCCGGTCGGGGTAATCATCCCCCCCTTTATATTTAAAGGCAGAATTTGCGAAGTATGCGCCAGGACATCATCTCTCACAACAACACACAGTGAAGCCCCGGTTTTGGAAGAAGGTTTGTAATACGAGACTTCCGCTTTTGCCACGCCAGTCACTCCCAAAAGAAAAACGGCGATCAGTAATTTTGTCAGATATTTCATAATATGGTCAACTATTCAAAATGGAGTATTTTTAAATTCCCGAGCACGATTCCCGGGAGGGAACGCTTTATTTTAAACGCCAGAATTCGTCAAAGAAGTTTGCATCGACGACTTTCCCCGGATATTGACTGCCCGCAGGAGTCCGCAGATCGATGACCGCCCAGTCGGGCAGCATCGGTACCTGCCGGGCATTATTCAGATAGGCGTATTCACGATAAGTAAATCCGCTGTTGAGCACCACATACTTTTCCGGGTTCAACGGATTGGGGAAAATCAGAATTGGAGCATGGTGATCCGCCGGGTATTGCTTGTCACCCACGCTGATCGTATCCGCCGTCCACTGGATCGGCAGTTGATCCGCAATCTTCTTAATGAGCTGATTGCTCTGGGGATCACCCCACAGGACGAGGTTACTGGACGCGATCTCTTTATCGGTGATCTCTACATCTTTCATCACACGGGCATCGCCGCGGAACTGCTGACGCCAGTGCACGACCGCATGCTGCATCTCGGACTTGACCCACTTATCAACAGTCGGTGAGGCACACGTGCCGGAGGGGGAGACAAAGAGAAACGAATCCATAAAGGCATCGTCAATCGGTCCCTGCAGATTATGTTTCTTCACCAGCTGTCCGGGTTCGTAAGTGGCAGGTCCCACCTGCCAGCCGTCACCCGATTTGTGAAATGAGACTTCCCAGGAACGGTCAGACATCGGGCGGGGCGCTTCCAGCTTTATCCCGTCCACCTGCACGGTCACCGGCTGTGTCATATCCAGCGGCGATTCGCCGGATGCCATTTTCAAAGAGAAAGCGGTCACGTTTTCCGTTTTGACCTCCACGCGATTCCCGCTCAGCAGCCGGGCGTCGATGTGGGCCTGTTTCCATTCTTCCTGCATCGCATCCAGCGTGACCCACGCCATACGGTTGTATTTCAGCGTATAGGCGACCAGATGGATGGTTGCTGGCACGCGCTCTCGGCCGACCCGCGCCAGGGAATCCATTTTTTCCTCGATGATGATTTTGGAATCCGGGTGAATTTTATGCGCGGTATCGGGGCCGATAATGTGCACCATGTCAATTCCCACTTTTTCCAGCGCCAGTTCCATCACATCGGCGGCCTGCTTCTGTTTGTCAATTTCACCACTGTAGGCGACCGTCGGACACTGAAACAGGTTAAGGGCATAGCCGGGACAGTCATACATCTGCCATAATTTCTTTTCGTACCAGGTCGGCTTCAGCTTTTCCTCCTGGAAGACCTTGAGAAACAGCGGCGTCTCCGAGAAACCGGCTCCCGGGTTGGCGGCGAACCAGCGGTCGGCGTAATGTACGGCGAACTGCCAGCAGGCAGCGCCTCCCATGGAAAACCCACGGACAGAAACGCGATCGTCGTCGATGCGGTAATTCTGCTTTGTTGCTTCCAGCGCTTCGAGTACATCAATTTCCCCGGCGAATTTGAACGCATTGGAATAACGGCCATAAGGATGCAGCACGATTGTGTCCGCGGGCGTGTACTGTCCACGGGACCGCTGCTGCTGGTTGATGAAGTTGACTTCGCTCAACCGTTCTCCACGACCGTGAAACCAGAGATCGCAGCGATAATCGCTCTTACCCGAAAACGTGTAGTTATCCGGGATAACCAGTCCGTAAGGCTGCACGGTCTGATCGATCTTTGAAGTGTAGCCTCGCACGACTAACCCTGTCTGACGCGTCCAGGGGGCTTCCCCTTTCAACAGCTGGTCGGCCCGTTCCTGCCCCTGTTTCAGCAGTTTGTGTCCTGTTCCGATTTCCCGTTCGTGAAAGAATTCCTGATATTCGAGTGCACACCGGACCGCGCGATGATAGATTTCCACATCGGGAATCAACGCTTTGATGCGGGCGTCTTTGTTTTTTTTGAGTTGATCCAGCGAGGTTTTGAGTTTCGCCAGTCCCTGTTCCAACTGCTGCCTTTGAGCTGCCGGAACTTCGACTCCCAGGCCGGGGATACGTCGGACTTGATCCGGAATGTTATCCTTAGGGCCGTCCGCATTCGTCAGGCTGGGAAGGAGAGTCAGGCAAATCAGGAATGCGCTTGTAAATTTGACAAGATGTTTTTGATAGAAAAGCATGGGATGATTCTCGCGAGGACTAAGAACGTCAGGAATGTTGTAACTTCTTAAACGATGGCAACTAACAATGTGCATACTATCATGTCGGAAGTGACGTTGTTTGAAAACTGTTTCAGCAAAGATATTCTCTGATCAGCCAAAGAGAGCATTTCAGCGATAACTGGCATGGACGGTCTGAAAACTGTCTGTTAGAACAGTCTCAGAACATGTCATCCCCACAAAAGTGAGCTTTCTTTCCGATCATCCATAGTGGAGAAAAAAATGTCATTCAAACCAGGTGTAATAAGTTTGAGCTTCTTGAGTGCTTTCATTTTTCCGTCACTCATCGCTTTGACGCTTCAGGCAGAAGAAAAAAGCGAACCGAAATCAGCGACTGCCGCGAAAGTTCAGACATTGCCACTGGATCAGATGATCTTAAGTGGGGAAGAGATCGATGTGAAAATTCATGGGGACGGGAAACGCGTGATTCGCCTGCAGGGGAGAGCGGGAATCAAAATCGACGAAATCTGCGTCTCGGCTGATGTGATCGACGCGACCTGTTCCAGCCATTCTGATCTGAAGCTGGATCTGAAGGGAAATGTGAAAATTATCAGCAGTGCCGATCTGATCAATGCGACTGCTGCTGAAGCCCATTTCGATTTTGGGACGAACTCAATGAGTCTGAAAGGAACGGAAAAGGATGTGGTCAAACTGATTCGCGGCAATCGTTCCAAGAATACAAACATTGAAGCCACGGAAATTCAGGTTCAGTTTAAAGATCCGGGTATCATTCAGTTGAAAACCCTGGGGGTAGCGACCTTTACCGAAGCGAAAGCAACTCAGTCAAATCCGTTCTCGATTCCCGGTTCTCGAAAGCAAAACCAGTTTCAGCCGTTTTCGATGGATGATCAGTTTGGACCTGCACGGTTCGAAACTCCCAAATCGAAAAAGAAACCTGCCGGCAAAGTATTTCAGGATAATACGATACCGTTTCCAGAATCAAAGTCGTTCCCTGAGTCGTAAATCCGGTTAATCAAATCAGATACTGTTCGTCCCGATGAGTCCAATCTTTCGCGCTGAGCCTGTCAGCTGTCCGGCTGCCGACGGGCTCAAAATCGCTATTGACCCCGTTTGCCGATTGCAATAAGCTCCCGATCTCCACAAATCTCTCTCAAATCAAATCTCAATTTCTCTTCAGGTTTTCTGCTGTGTCGATTCCGGCACTGTTTGATCACTCAAGGCAAATTCAGTCAAACAAACTGAACTCAGTCAGGTTCTCTACCCAATACCTGTCTGCCTGGGAATCAACGTCTGTCCGGAAGCGGTTTCAGTGGCAAAACAACCATTCTGAAAAGACTATTTTCTCACAAACGGGGTCGTACTGTGAAGAACACTGTCAATTTATTAATCGTCGTGATCATTGTCGCTTCCGGTTTTACGGGCTGTCAGAAACTCAATCTGAATCCGCAGAGCTGGTTGAAGTCGGCCAGTATGCGTTCGCAGAGTCCGGATGAAGACGAAACGACGTCTGAAATTGAGAAGTTTGAAACCAAGGTCGAAACGCCATTCATCGGCGAATATACCCAGATTACTGGTAAGAACCTGATCGCGCTGCAGGGCGTGGGGCTCGTCACGGGCCTGAACGGAACAGGCGGCAACCCGCCTCCTTCGGTTCACCGGGAAGCGTTATTACGCGAGATGCGACGTCGCAATGTCAAAAATCCGAACCAGATTCTGCGCAGTCCTTCAACGGCACTGGTGATTGTAAAAGCCTATCTGCCGCCATTGATCCGCAAAGGGGAAACCTTCGATGTGGAAGTTTACCTGCCCGGTAACAGTGAAGCGACCAGCCTCGAAGGGGGTTGGCTGATGGAATCGTATCTGGCCGAGCAGGCGATGATCCAGGGACGCGGACTGTTGAAAGGTCACATCCTGGCGAAAGCCCAGGGGCCGATTCTGATCCCTCCCATGTCGGAAGAAGATCGTAAAAAAGGGACTTCGGGACTCCTGCGTCGCGGTCGCATTCTGGCAGGTGGAATTTCCGTCGCGGAAGATCGTGACCTGGCTCTGTACCTGCGAAATGATTTCAAGAGTATTCGAAACGCACAGCGTATCGCTAACCGGATTGGTACCCGCTTCCATCACTTTGATAAATACGGAATCGAAGAACCACTGGCCGAAGCCAAGACAGATAAAAAAGTGGTACTCAAGCTGAAGCCACGCTATAAGCATAACGATTCTCGCTACCTGCAGGTGGTCCGCTATATCGCCTTCCGGGAAACCGATGTGGCACAACGGGTGCGTATGCAGAAACTCACGGAAGAAATTATGATTCCGGAAAAAGCAGAGCGGGCTTCCATTGAACTGGAAGCGATCGGTAAAAAATCAATTCCCATTCTGAAATCCGCCTTGAAGAGTCCTCTGCTGGAAGTACGCTTCCATGCGGCGGTCGCATTGGCTTACCTGGATGATGGTTCCGGTATCAAGGATCTGGCAGACGCGGCACGCGAAGAACCGGCGTTCCGAGTGTACGCCCTGGCAGCCATGTCGGCCCTTGATGAACCAGAGGCACATCTGCATTTGCGGGAACTGATGAGTATGACCAGTGCGGAAACCCGTTACGGTGCTTTCCGCGCCCTGTGGACACTGGATAAAAACGATCCCTTTATTCGTGGTGAAAATATGAACGACCAGTTCCTGCTGCACGTGCTGCAGACCGAACTGGAGACCGTGACAACTCACGACCCGAATGCTAAAGAGGGAGGACCGAAGAATGGTGGCCCGATGATTCATGTCACACATCGTAAACATCCGGAAGTGGTGCTGTTTGGTTCCGAACAGGAATTCCGAGTGCCGATCACCGTTCGTGCCGGTAAAGTATTGATTACAGGAGCGCCTGGTGTCGAACAGCTGACTGTCAGTAAATATGAAGTGGATGAACCCGATCAGCGTAAACTGGTTTCGAAAAATATTGCTGTCGTGATTCGTACCGCGGTGGATATGGGAGCCAGCTATCCCGATATTGCACAAATGATTTTGCAGGCACATCAGCAGGGCAATATCGAAGGTCAGGTCGAAATCGATGCCTTACCAGAAGGCGGACGCATGTATTACCGCCCGGTTCACGACGATTCTCTACTGGCTCTGAAGTCGGGTGATCTGAAATCGTCCAAACCGAAACCGAAGAAGGGTTCGCGGGTCGGTAATCAGAATATGGTTCCCAACATCTTCACAACAGGTGCGCCCAGTACCAGTGCATCCCGGAGATCGAAAGAAGAGAGCGAAGAACCTGAAATAGAATCAGCGAGTGAGTCAGGCGATAAAGGTAAAGCGACCCTGATTGATTCACGAAAACCCAAATCTACGGATGAAGATGATAAGTTCGTGAAACAGAATACCTTCCAGAGCTGGTTCCGATATTTTTACAAATAAAAGCAAGCGGTTAATTTGATTGATTCTGAATTGTGTATCGCCACTGCAAGTCAGGCAACTGTTGTTAGTTTTCCCGTGTAAGGTTTTGTGATGCTGAAATCATTGGAACTGTTCGGCTTTAAGAGTTTTGCCGACCGGACCATCTTTGAATTTTCGGATGGCATCACTTGCGTGGTCGGACCCAACGGAAGTGGCAAGAGCAACGTCGTGGATGGAATCAAGTGGGTTCTGGGTGACCAGAGCCCCAAGAGCCTTCGCGGCAAAGACATGACAGACGTGATCTTTAACGGTTCCGCGGGCCGCAAAGCCAACGCGTATGCCGAAGCGACGTTGACCTTCAATAATCGGCAGGGCTTCCTGGATATTGATGCCGACGAAGTTCAAATCGGGCGTCGACTCTGGAAAAATGGTGATTCGGAATACCTGCTCAATCGCAACCCGGTCCGTCTGAAAGATATTCGCGACCTGTTTATGGGCACGGGAGCCGCGACGTCGGCTTACAGCATTATCGAACAGGGCCGCGTCGATCAGATCCTGCAGGCTAACGCCGCCACCCGGCGTGTCGTGTTTGAAGAAGCCGCTGGAATCAGCCGCTATAAATCGCGGAAAGTCGATGCGGAACGCAAACTCGAACGGGTCGGCCAGAACATTCAGCGGTTAACCGACATCGTCGATGAAGTCGAAGCGCAATTGAATTCCACGCGCAGCCAGGCCTCCAAGGCGGCCAAGTACCGTGAAGTTTCTTCCGAGTTGCGTAAACTGTGGATGGGCATGGCCGCTGATGACTGGCGGCATCTGACTTCACAGCAGTCGTCTTTGAAGGCCAGGATCGGCCAGTATCAACAGCGCATCGAAGAGTTGAATGCCGACTACCAGACTTACGAAGAAAAGCTGGCTGCCATCGATGCGGAAGTTTCTGAGTTTGATGACCAGTTACGAGCCGTCGAGAAAAAACTCTCTTCACATCGCGAAGGGATTGCGGGAAATCAGACCGCGATCGAACATCAGCTGGAACGGAAGCAGGAATTCGAAACGGAAATTATCCGGTTACGAAAACAGCGCATTCTGATGGCCAGACGCACGTCAGAAATTCAAAAAGACCTGGAAGCGGTGACTCAGGAAAAACTCAAATCCGAATCCGGTTTTCAGGAACAGCGCCAGAAACTGGAAGAGACGCGTGCCAGAATTACTGCAGTCACTGCTGAAGTTGATGCCGCCAGCGAGCAGATTCAACGGAAGCAGCAGCAGGTACATGAGCTGAACAAGACTTCGCTGACGCTGGATAACCGCGTGTTCTCAATGCGGACGCAGCTGGAAACCTATAGCAGTTCCATTGAAAAGGCAACTGAAAAACGACTGCAGCTCGAGGCGAAGGTCAATGATGCGCAGGCGGTCGTTGAAGCCTGTGAAGCACGTTTTCGTTCCGCCGGCGAACGGGTCGCAGAATTTGCCCAAAACCTGTCTGACGTCGATGAAAAGCAACAGACACTCCTCAGTGAGCAGGATCAGAAAACACAACAGCTGTCCGAATTGCGGGAAAGACGTAGCGCCTACCAGGCACGCAAGAGTGTTCTGGAAGATCTGGAGCGGCGACAGGAAGGAATCAGCATCGGGGTCAAGGAGATCCTGAACCGCGCGCAGACGTCGCAATATTCGCCTTGGAATACCATCATCGGTAGTGTTGCAGACCTGCTTGACGTGGATCTGGAACAGGCGGCGTTGCTGGAAGTGGCGTTAGGTATTCGCTCTCAGTTGCTGGTGATCAGCGAATTTGAACCACTCTATGAATTTCTGAAAGAGGGGAAATATTCGATCTCTGGCCGGGTGGGGTTCATTACTCGACCGACTTCACAGACAGAACTGCCAGCGACAATCCAGGGGTTCACACTGGAAGGTCAGGCCGCTGATCCGGCTGATATTTCAACGGAGCAGCAGGCGAAACTTCTGGATCTCTCTGCGGAACGCGGCGTTATTTATCGTGCCGATCAACTGGTGAAACCGACTCCGGAAAATCAGTTGCTGGCAAAAATGCTGCTGGCGGATACCTGGATTGTGGATTCGCTGGAGACAGCCGTGAATCTGTCTAAGGGAGTCGGCAAAAAATGTCGCTTTGTCACCCTGCAGGGAGAACTGGTTGAAGAAAACCAGTCGATCTTCGTCGGTGCCATCGGCGGTGAATCTGCCATCTTCACCCGCCGCAGCGAATTGCGAAAACTCAAAAACGATCTGATTCGCATTGATCGGACATTGAACGACAACGAAACTGCTCTGGAAAAACTGGATGCGCTGCTGGCCACCGTGGATGATGAACGGAGTGCCTGTCAAAGTCAGATGCAGGAGGCTTCCGAGGCGCTTTCCATTGAAAAAGCGGCGAAAGTTGCAGCCGAGCAGAAGCGGGAACAGTGGAATGAAGAATGGTCGACCGTCAAAAGTGATCTGGTCGATCTGGAACGTCATGCGCAAAAACTGCAGGCCGAAATTGAAACCGTATTAACAGAAAAGCAGGAAACAGAAGACAGCCTGCAGTCGTTGAATGCACTGATTCAGGAGGATGAGTCCGCCCTGTTGAATAAACAGTGTGAAGTTCAGGAACTCAAAGAGCAGCAGAATGCCCGTAAACTGGAACTGGCAACACATGAAGAACGGCTGGCGGGACTGAATCAGCGTTGCGACCGGCTGAAGCTGGAATTTGAACAGCGTCAGCAGCAACAGGAAGAATCCAATCGTCGTTATGAACTGTCGCTGGAAAAAAAATCGCAGATTAAGCTGCATATCCTTAACACACGTGCTTTGCTGGATGAACAGTATTTAATGCAGGAAGGCCTGCTCGCATCGGCTGCCAGTGTGTCAGCAATCCGCGATGAGAAGCGGCAGCTCAAGAAGCAGTTCAGCTCTGAAGAGGCGGCGCTGCGTAAAGAGCGTCGCGAATTGAGCGAACAGAAGCACGAAGAAGAATTCAAAACCCGTGATATCGATCATCAGATCAGTACTCTGGCGGAGCGGATCGAAGAGGAATACCAGGTCACGCTGGAGGAAATTGTTTCTTCGGGCGAATCTGTTTTCAAGCAGCATCTGGAAGAACAGGCGCAGTACGAATCAGAAACCGATACGGAATCCGACTCAGAAGAGGAGTCCGCTTCTGCAGAAGAAACAACGCATGATGTAGAGCTGTCAGACTCCGCCGTTGAGCAGGATGAAGTTTTTTCAGAAGAAGAAGCCGAGTCGGAACGCGTGGAAATCGAACTGGTGGAAGAAGAAGCTGCCACTGCGGAAGCCGGTTTTAATGTAGAGCTGTATCTGGAAATTCGCCCGGAAATTGAAGCACAGGTCAATCGCCTGAGGCGGAAAATCAAGATGATGGGTAGCGTCAACTCAGACAGCCTGAATGATCTGGACGAGCTGGAATGTCGTTTCGAGTATATGAAATCGCAGCTGGATGACCTGAACGAGGCCAAGTCGTCTCTGGAAGAAATCATTCGTCGTATTAATGCCGAGAGCCGGCGGCTGTTTCATGATACGTTTGAAGTTATTCGTGGACACTTCCAGGAAATCTTCCGTAAGCTGTTCGGCGGCGGTGAAGCGGACATCATTCTGGAAGATCCGGATGACGTGCTGGAATGTGGTATTGAAATCGTGGCCCGGCCCCCTGGAAAAGAACTCCGCGGACTGACTTTATTAAGTGGTGGTGAAAAAACCCTGACCGCTGTGGCACTGCTGATGTCCATTTTCCGCAGCCGTCCCAGTCCCTTCTGTATTCTGGACGAAGTGGATGCGGCGCTGGATGAAGCCAACGTGGAACGCTATGCCGGCCTGATCGACGATTTCAAGGAAACCACCCAGTTCATTATGATCACACATAATAAACGATCCATGACTGTTGGAAACGTTTTATATGGCGTTACAATGGAACAGTCAGGGGTCTCCAAACGGATGTCCGTCCGCTTCGACGACATCAGTGAAGACGGGAACTTCAAGCAGTCGGCGACTGCCGAAGATGCCTCCGAGGCTGCCTGATCGTTGCGGCTGTGTCTGCACTGATTCGCTGTTTGCCAGGATTCCAGAGAGGTTCCGATGTCTGACTTGACCCATTTTGATGAAGAAGGCGCCAGCCGCATGGTTGATGTGGGGAACAAAGCGGTGACCGCCCGCATCGCTGTCGCCGAATCCCTGGTGACCATGTTGCCTCACACACAAAAACTGATTCTGGATCGCCAGATTTCCAAAGGCGACGTTCTGGAAATCGCCCGTATCGCAGGCATCATGGCGACGAAAAAAACAGCCGACCTGATCCCTCTATGCCATCCTTTGAGCCTGACCGGTGTCCAGCTGGATTTTGAAGTTCCCGATGAAACGACAATTCGCATTCTGGCAACGGTGAAAGTGGATGGCAAAACCGGGGTGGAAATGGAAGCATTGACTGCCGTCAGTATCGCCGCCCTGACAATTTATGATATGTGCAAAGCCGTGGATCGAGGCATGACGCTCGGTCCGACCCGGCTTGTAGAAAAATCAGGCGGAAAGAGTGGCCATTTTATCCGGGAAACCTACTGAACGGGTCCCTGTCTGCCGATGAATCACACGATTTATTCAACCGTCCAACAGGATTATCTTCCCCAGAAGACGGGAAAGTCTGATTTCAACCCCGGAAATGAAACACCGCCCCCTGTTTGCATTCCTATCTGCAGGTAGAATGCTTACAATGGCTGCGAATAGTGAGCTGGGTACCGGGTCATTTGTTCCGTATCTGTGAAATAACCGACCGCCAGACGAAAACTGGATAAACGATTCGATATTGTGGTGAGGCTGTAATGGGGGACCATCTTACGACACATGACCTGCTGGCGCGTGTCGAAGAGTTAATTGGCGGTGAGCTGGAACAGGCAGAACGGGTCTTCTTGAGCGAAGTCAGCTCGAAGCATCCTTATGTTCATGATGTCCTGCAGCATATTACCCGGTTTCAAGGCAAACGACTGCGTCCGATTCTGCTGCTGTTGTCCGCGGCGGCAACCGGGGGGATTAACGAGAGTCACTATGTCCTGGCCTCTGTCGTGGAGATGATCCATCTGGCGACACTCGTACATGATGATGTTTTGGACGATGCCCTCATCCGCCGTCATGTCGCAACGGTCAACTCCCGCTGGAATAATGAAACCAGCGTCCTGGTCGGCGACTTCCTGTTCACACACGCGTTCCATCTGACAGCCAGCCTGGGTGATGCCCGTGCCTGTCGACTGATTGGGCGGGCGACGAACCTGGTTTGTGAAGGCGAACTGGCTCAGATCTACGAACGGGGAAATCACGAACTGTCTGAAGAACAGTACCTGGAGATCATTAACGGAAAAACGGCTGAACTGTGCGCCATCAGCACTCAGTTGGGGGCCCTGTATGCCAGTGCCGACGAAAGCATCGTAGAGGCCATGGATGAATATGGCCGTGCACTCGGCGTTGCATTCCAGATTACCGATGATCTGCTGGACCTGCTGGGTGATGAAGAACAGATGGGGAAATCGCTGGGGTCTGATCTGCAGAAAGAAAAACTGACTCTGCCTCTGATTCGACTGCTGGATCAATCCAGCCCGGAAGACCGTGCCACGATTCAGGAAATTCTCTCGCAACCCGATCCGAACACCAAACAGCGACTCATTCAGTACATCAAAAACAGTGATGCAATTGACTATGCCGGTAACCGGGCGCGGGAGTTCGCGAAACAGGCGCGGAACTCGCTTCAGAATTGTCCTGCTTCCCCGGCGCGACAGATTCTGGAGGAGCTGACAGAATTTGCCATTCAGAGAACAATCTAGAGCGTATGACCATGAACCATGGCGTCTCTGGACCTGGTATACACGGTCCAGATGCACCTGGAGACGTTTCAGTAAAACTGGACACAGTCTAATATTATAGTGAAAGCAATAGATTATCAGGTTGCACATATCGGTCGTGAAGAGAAGGGTGTCTCTGATTGACTGCTGTCACCTGTCGAATAAAAAGGCGCGAGAGCATTGTTTAACAATCCAATTTTTATTCGGGAAGCGTTGACTTCTCCCCGTCAGCTGAAGCATTACCTGATCCGTTCCGGTTATGTGGCGGCTGTCTTCATTCTGATCTTCACTGCCGGCCAGACGATTCTGGGGACCCAGCAGATCCAGACAACCACCATCGGTGAATTTGCCCGGTTGGGAAATCTGATTTTTCAGATGATCGCCTTTCTGCAGTTATTGCTGGTTCTGTTTTTCACACTCCTGTTTTCTGCCGGCAGTATCGCGCAGGAAAAAGACCGTGGGACGTTGATTCTGCTGCTGATGACCGAGCTGAAAGACCGGGAACTGGTCAGCGGGAAAACCCAGTCGAGTCTGTTAATCGTCTATGTGCTGCTGGCATCATCGATCCCTGTCTGTGTCTTTCTACGTCTGCTGGGGGGGATCGAGTTCTCACAGATACTCTGGATGGAACTGTTGTGCCTGATCACGGTGTTCGCGACGGGCAGCTGGGCTGCCCTGGTGGCGTTCTGGCGGGAGAAAACATTTCAGACACTGGCGATCAGTGTGCTGGGAATGGTCGTTTTTCTGGGCGTCGTGGAAGTCATTGTGAACCTGCTGCCTGCGGGTTCCAGTCTGTATCCCTGGATTGCCGGTCTGAATCCGTTTCGTTCACTTTACGAGATTTTGAATCCGCTTTCTCTCAATACAGGCCTGAATGCGATTACCGTCAGTGCCTGGCCTTCCCTGATCAGTCTGTTTGTACTGGGAGTTGCTTTGAAAGCGTTTACCGTACTCAGGCTGCGGGTCTGGAACCCTTCGCGGTCAGTTTATAAAGCGACGCCTAAAGCAGAAAAAGAAACGGTAATCGTCAAAGAAAAATCCCGTGTGATCTGGTCGAATCCTGTTATCTGGCGTGAGATCATGACCAAGGCTTACGGGCGAAAAGTGTTTGTGATCAAACTGGCTTATTTTCTACTGGCTGGTTTTACACTCTGGGCAGCAGTCACTTCAGAGGCCGTTGCAGAAGGCGTTTTGTACCTGGGGGTGATTCCACCACAGGGACTGGCATTTGCCGGAATTGCCTGGTTGAGCCTGGTCCTGGCCAATACGCAGGCAGTCACCTCGATTACCACCGAAAAAGACAGTAAAACACTCGAACTGTTGCTGGTGACGGATATCACTGCCAGGGAATTTGTGCTGGGAAAACTGGGAGGGATCTTCTTTAACAGTAAAGAACTGATTCTGATTCCCGTTCTGATTTTGTGCTACCTGGTCAGTCAGGGCGCATTTTCCACAGAAGGTTTTATGTGTGCCCTGATCGGATTTCTGTCGCTGATGATCTTTGCGATTGTCCTGGGCCTGCATATGGGGCTCACTTACGACAACAGCCGTTCCGCCATTGGTGCCAGCCTGGGAACCATGTTCTTCCTGTTCGTCGGGATTGGTATTTTCATGATCCTGCTCGTGCAGGCCCGCTCCTCGTTTGCCCTGCAGCTCCAGAGCTTCCTGGTCTTCATTGTGGTTGGCAGTGCGGCCCTGCATTCAGCGCTCACACACCGGAATCCTTCGCGGGCTCTGGCGATCTCAGCCTGGATGCTCCCGTTTCTGACGTTTTATGCTATTACTTCGTTTCTGTTAGGGGGAACCCTGGGAGTTCTGGTTACCATTCTGTTTGCCTACGGACTTCCCGTTCTCTCCATGTATATTCCGGCAGTGTCTGAATTTGATGTTGCTTTGGGAAAAACCACTTATGATAAAGGGTAGAGTGGCTGTTCCTGATTCATGATGATCGCATTAATAGATACCGTTGCAATTTGGTTCCCAGGATCACTGGCGTTACTCGCTTTGATTTTTGCTTCCGGGTTCTTTTCGGGCAGCGAGACGGCGATTTTCTATCTTTCGCGGAGCGAGTTGCGACAGTTCAGCAAAGGCAAGCCCAGCGAGCAGATCGTGGCCGCGTTAGCCGCAGATGCTGACCGCCTGCTGACCGCAGTCCTGTTCTGGAACCTGCTGATCAACCTGAGTTATTTTGCGGTCGCCGGGGTGATTGCCAGGCGACTGGCCGACCAGGGGATGACTGCTGCAGCCGGAGTCTTTACCGTAGGCAGTCTGCTGGCCATCATTCTGTTCGGCGAAGTCCTGCCTAAGAGCCTGTCGATCGTATTTCGCAAGAAAATTGCGATCCTGGTCAGCTGGCCGCTGGCTGTTTCTGTCCGTCTGCTGGATCCGGTGATCCCGTTACTGCAGAATATCAGTCGCCTGATGCGACGCACCTTCTGGCCACACATCCAGAAAGAATCCTATCTGCATTCAGAAGACCTGGAACGTGCCGTTGATGCCTCGGGCTCCAGTGAAGAAGTCATCCGCCATGAACGCCAGATCCTGCATAATATTCTGGATCTGTCGGAGATTCTGGTCGAAGAAGCGATGCGTCCCCGCGGGACTTATCTCACGTTTAACATGCCCGTGCAGCTGGAAGACCTGACCAGGATCACCCCCAACACGGATTACATCATCTTAAGAAAACGGGATACCGAAACCGACGAAATCGAGCGTATTATCTCGCTGACAGAACTCTCGTCTTTCTCGGAAAAAATGCTGAATCAGAAATCGAAGCGGGTGATTCATGTGCCATGGTGTGCGAATCTGTCCGACGTGTACTCCCGTTTTCAGGCAGAAGACTGTCACTTCGCTTCTGTGGTTGACGAATACGGCGAAACGATCGGCATTGTTTCTCACGACGATATTATCGATACACTGCTCTCCCCGGAACCGAGTCGTGCCAAGCGAATTCTCCGCAGGGAACCGGTTCGCGAAGTAGCCCCGGGTGTGTATCATGTCGAGGGAATTACCACACTGCGGTATCTGTGCCGCAAACTGCAGCAGGAATATGAAATCGCTGACGATGGACTGTTAACGGTCGCGGGGATGTTCCATGAAAAGCTGGAACATCTTCCGGAAGTCGGTGATGTCTGCGACTGGCTCGGATTTGAACTCGAAGTAATCGAAGTCCGCAAGCTGGGGCATCTGATCGCAGAGCTCCGGGAAAAAATGCCCGTCAATGAAACACCGGACGTGGAATAAATCCGGCCCGGCTGAAGATACACCCCCGGCTGAAGATACACCGCAGACTGGTCGCCGCGGGAGATACTACTTCTTCCACATTCCCGTCATCAGGTAGATGGCAATCAGAGGCGTCACGAGTGTCGTGAGCATGAAGTGCCACGGCCAGGTCTGGGGAAACACATAATTCTTGAGAATGAACTGATCGATCAGGATCGCCCCGCAGAAAGTCCAGCCACAAAAGACGAAGGCCAGCATTTTCTTCTCTTTCAATTCTTCTGCAGTCAGCTGTGTCCCGCCCCGTTGCGGTTTCTTTTTTACTGCCTTTTTCTCTGGCTTGGCAGCTTTTTTGGATTTGGTGTCTGTGGCTGCATCTTCAGAAACTGGCGCTTCATCATCTTGCTCTTCAGCCGCAGCGTAGTATTTGGTAATCCCGGTATTAATGGAACGTGGCATGGCCAGGACCCAGCGGGCAGGAACCTGGTACCGCATCCGCAAATCGTCTTCCAGTTCATGCGTCGGCTGGTCTGCACATGCGACAAGCAGCATATCATCGTCGATGAAGAGGGGGAGAATCGTATTTCGCTTAGCCATCTGTTGCGGAAGCTGCAGGAGAATACCGTTGTCGGGAATTGTTTCTTCGAGATCGATATAAGGCATTCCCTTTGAGCGGGCCATGGCCTGCGTCGCTTTTTCAGCGTTGACAAACCGCATCTGGACGGCGGCGTCCCTGGTAGTCAGTCCCCGTTTTTCCGCAAATTCCTTCAGTTCTGCTGCCTGGTCTTTATCGATGTGTCCCTGTTCCACCAGGATCTGTTCTACCGATTTGGGGCCGGTGTCTTCATCCTCATCAAATTCACGACCCAGGCTTTCATCATATTCGTGTTTTCGCTCGGGGTCGGTCAGGCAGAGCATGGCTTTGGCCAGCTCGTTCAGCAGTTCCTGTGATTCAACAGAGTATTTTCCCGAGGCATACTTGCGCACATGGGCATTCAGCTTTTTATAGTGCGCTCTGATTTTTTCTTCATCATCCTCAAATTTGACCAGTCTGAGTAAGTCATAATGATGTGGAGGTCGCTCCCCTTCCGGTATTCCCAGCCAATCCTTATAGACGTCTATTGCCACCTCAGAGGACTCCTTGCTCTTAGATCATAATCGAAGTGTAACAGTTTCAGTATGACACGGTCTCAGTCGCGATTCAAATCATCGTGTGCAGAGAGCTTCGAACGAATTCTCTGCACACATCCTTGAGACATTACTCAACCAGGTAGTCTTTTGCCAGCAGTTCAAAGCGGTCCACTCCTTCAACGTCCAGACCAGAGTCACGGACAATCTCGGTCGCAGACTCGTTATTGCCTGTCAGTTCTCGAGCAGAAGCATGAATTCGACCGTTGGCATCATAGCGGTAGGTCACTTCAACAGGAGAGCCTTTGGGAAGATTGGCGGGTAAATTCAGAATACGGAAATCGCCGATCGTCGAACAGGCATCAGGGTCACTGGCTTCTCCTTCCAGGATAATCACGTGAATCCGCTGCTGGTTTTCGGAAGTCGTCACGAATTTCTGGCTGACACTCGCGGGGATTTCCGTATTGCGTTTAATCATGATATGGTTGATTTTGCGGGTGCGATCATGGGGGTCAGTAATTTTGACGCCCAGCGAGTGTGAGTTCACATCAGCAGTACTGACGCTCCGCAAGCGTTTGATGACTGCCTGTGCCATTCGGCTCTCTCCGCCGGTGGCACGGGCTTCCAGAATGGCGGCGTGGATTGCAGCACCCTGGGCGACCGCTTCTTCGGGGTTCATGGTTCGAGATGGTTCGCTGCCACACACCTTTTTCAGCATCTCTTCGACAACAGGCATCAATGTCGAACCACCGACCAGTACGACGTCGTCCAGCTGTCCTTTTTCCACACCCGCCTGCTGCATGACCAGCTCGGTTGTGTCGCGTGTTCGCTGTAACAGGTCGGCGGTCATGCGTTCGAAATCACCACGGGTCAATGCCACCGTCAAAGTATTGCCTTTGTGGTAAATGGAAACCGGGGTTTGAGCTTTGTGGCTCAATTCGCGTTTGGCGTCTTCGCACTCCTGCACGCAGGTTCGCAGCGTGACAGGATCCTGGCGGGGATCACTGCCGAATTTCTTCATGAACTGTTCAGCCACATGATCCACGATTCGCTGACTCCAGTCGAGTCCCCCCAGCATCACATCCCCGTCTGTGGCAAGCACGCGGAATTGTGTGGGAGAATAACGTACAATGGTGACGTCGAAGGTACCACCACCCAGGTCGTACACGAGAATCGTTCGATCGCCATCGGGCATGGCATCCGGGTTCCCCAGCTCATCCCGTTTCCAGGCATAAGCCAGCGTCGCCGCGGTGGGTTCATTGATAATATCGATCACATTCAGTCCGGCAATCCGTCCGGCATCCTGAGTGGCTTTACGACGCACATCGTTGAAGTAGTAAGGAACCGTAATCACGGCATTGGCAATCGGCCCGATTTCTTTTTCTGCATCCTGCTTCATCTTTTTCAGAATCAAGGCAGACAGAAATTCCGCGGTCAGTTTCTTTTCCTGGTAGACAACATAGAAGTTGTCATCTCCCATATGACGTTTGACTGCTTCGATAATACGGGAAGGATCGTCTTCAATGGCCGTTCTTTCAAAAGAAGGCCCGACAACGACACGTCCCTCTTCTCCCAGCAGAACAACTGAAGGAGTAATCGAGCGACCGTCCGTATTTTTCAGGGAAATGGGCTGACCATCACTGTCAAGCTGTGCAATTGCTGAATAGGTGGTTCCCAAGTCAACGCCAACAGTATGACCTTCAACAAACTTCATAGTGCTACCTTAATTTCGTTTTACATGCAGGTTCATCATGGATCAGGACATTAGAGCGGAATCGAGAGAATCAGGAAACCAATATTGGGAGAATTCCCTCCTCTGTTCTCGTGACTCTGAAATCAAGATTGGTGTAACCTGAATTGTGCTACACCCTTTTAATTCACCTATTCTGCCACTGTTAGGATGGGGAATCAAGGACTTGATCGTTGGGAAACCAAAAACTGGCAAAGTCTTAACGTTCGAAAATTGCCTTTCTGGGCAAAGATTCAGTGTGTCGGCCTGTTCGGGCTGAATCGGTCAGCTGATACATTCGTTGTAATCCGACTTTTCCTCTGATTCGGGTACTCCTGGAACCGGATTTCGCGTGAGGGTTGGCTCACAGGGTTTTTCATTCTACAATCTACTGGAGGTCCGGAAAGTGTGATCTTTTTCAGTTGGCTCTGGCTTTATCCTGTCAGGGAAGAGAAAGCCCGTACCGCCAATGTCTGGTTTCTGCTCAGACCTGATTCCAGAAACGGACACTCCGACAGAAAATCCTTCCGGGCCAGGAGTTTTTCAGAAATACAACTCAAACCCGCTTCAGTTACCAATACGAAATAAGAACCCGCGTTCTCGAATACGGAAAATGTTACAGGATGAACCAGCCTTCTCCCTCTATTGATTCCACGCAGGCAATGGACCTCGCTCGTTCTGCTGTCGCCGGGAAAAAACTCTCAGAGTCAGCTCTCGAAAATCTCAAACGCTGGGTGACGGAACCCCAATATGCTCCGTATCAGCCTGCACTGCTGAAACTGATCGAGGATAAAGACTTTCAGCAGCTCGATACCTGTTTCTGGGAAGTTATTCCTTTCGGGACCGGCGGTCGACGCGGACTGATGAGCGAACTCGGTTCCGCGACCATCAACGAGCGCACGATTGCAGAATCCGCGCATGGACTGGCTGCCTACAGTAAAAAGTTTTCCGGCAAAGAAACAGGGAAAGCGGCGATTGCCCATGATTCGCGAATCAACTCCTCTCATTTTGCCCGCATTGCAGCCAGTGTGCTCGCAGGGCACGGCCTGACCGTCTATTTCTTTAAAACCTCCCGCTCCACACCGGAACTCTCTTTCGCCGTCCGCGAGTGTGGTTGCGACGTCGGTGCGATGATCACCGCGTCACATAATCCTCCCTCCGATAACGGTTTCAAAGCCTACTGGTCGACCGGGGGGCAGGTTCTGCCGCCACACGATCAGGGCATTATTGACGAAGTCTACCAGGCGACCGAGATACCGCTGCTCGATTTTGATCAGGCGGTCGAGCAGGGCCTGATCCAGTTGATTGATGAAGACATCGCCTCTAAATATCGCAGCTCGGTTGTGAGTCACAGTCATTCAGACAATCGCGATCTCACGGGGTACTTCACACCCCTGCATGGCGTGGGAGAAGCGTCCGTGTATCAGGTCTTGCAGCAGGCGGGTTTTGCCGGGATTCAGCGATATGAACCCCAGTGTGCACAGGACGGAAATTTTCCGAACGTTCCCGACCAGCTTCCGAACCCCGAACGGACGGAAGTCTATCAACCCGCGATTGAACAGGCAAAACAGACCGGCGGTGAAATCATCCTTGCCAGCGATCCCGATGCCGACCGCATGGGCGTCTGTGTCAAAAATGGTGCGGGTGAATTTATTCATCTGACAGGAAACCAGGTTGGTGCCTTGCTCGCCGATTATGTGCTCCGCAAACGCCAGGCAGCCGGCACGCTTTCGCCACAGCACTTTGTGGTCGAGACGATTGTCACCACTCCGTTGATCGCCGCCATCGCCCGTAAAGCCAATGTGCGGATCATCAATAACCTGCTCGTCGGTTTCAAATACATCGCAGAGACCATGGACCAGGAAGGGCCGGACAAATTTGTGTTCGGAACCGAAGAATCATTGGGTTACCTGGCAGGCGAATACTGTCGCGACAAAGACGCGGCGATTGCTGCCCTCTGGGCCTGTGAACTGGCAGCCGAACTCAAAGCGGAAGGCAAAACGCTTCTGGATCGCCTGGATGAGCTTTATCGTGAACACGGGTTTCATCTGGAAGGTCAGGTCTCCAAAACCTGCAAAGGTTCCTCGGGAAATGAGCAGATCAAACAACTGATGAAAGCCTTTCGCAATACGCCTCCCGAGAAAATGGGAAAACTCAAATTTACATTAGTCAGGGACTATCAGGATCTGGAAATCCGGTCATTACCCGAAAATACGGTGACTGAGACCTTTTCGAAACCGAAGGGAAATGTTCTGATGTTGGAAGCCCGGGCCGAGGGATCGCCGCTGACGGTGCAGTTGGGGGTACGACCTTCAGGGACCGAGCCCAAAATTAAATTTTATTATTTCGCACAGGCCGAAGTCACAGATCCCGGCCTGCTGGATCAAACCAAAGAAGCAGCCTTCTCCACGATTGAAGACTTTAAAGCAGCTTTGATGGACTGGATCGACCAGACCCTCGCAAACACTTGATTTTATGACTTTATCACGGAGAGGCGGAAATTCTTCTCCGCAATCATCATTTCTTTGATTGTGAACTGCCACCAGAGACCTATAATCATAAACATATTTTATTATGTTTCCTGACCGGCGATCTTCCTGAAAACCGGTTCTGGAAATAATACTCAACAGAAAACAGCAGGGGAGTCTGTACAACGACAGGTCAGGCAGGCTTCGATCTGTCCTGCTCCCACCTTCGAAAATCACCCGTTTCAATTGAATTCAGAAATATCAGTTTCAGGCAACATCATGACGCAACAACGTATCGGGATTTGGATCATCGGCGCATGGGGCGGAGTCTCGACGACCGCCGCAGTCGGACTATCAGCACTCAAACAGGGACTGACCGGGACCAGTGGTCTTGTTTCAGAAAATCCCTATTTCGAAAAACTGAATCTCAAAAGCTGGGACCAGTTTGTCGTCGGCGGCCACGAAATCCGCGACACCTCATTTGTTGAAGCCGCCCGGTATTTCAGTGAAAATTCCGGCGTATTCCATCCCGCGCTGTTACAGGCTGTAGAAGAAGACCTCAAAGCTTACGATCAGAACGTCAAGCCGGGTACATTGATTCATGTCGGCGATACAATTCGCTCTCTGGCCGGGGATGCCGTCAGAAAGTTCGATACCGAATCTCTGCAGGAAACTCTGAAACGACTTTCCAATGATATCAGCGAATTCCAGAAGCAGCATGATCTGGCCCACGTTGTTGTGGTCAATCTGGCTTCTACCGAACCTCCTGTTGATGAATCTGCCAAATCACTGACCCTCGCAGAACTGAAAGAGTCACTCGCGACAGCAGTGACATCTCCGGTTCCCGCCAGTGCCTTATACGCGATTGCCGCCATGAACGCAGGCTGTTCGCATCTGAACTTCACCCCATCCGCAGGCACCGATCTGCCGGCGCTGATTGAACTGGCAGAAGAAAAACAGGTGCTGCATGCCGGCCGCGACGGCAAAACGGGTGAGACGCTGATGAAAAGTGTGCTCGCTCCCATGTTCGCGCATCGCAATCTGAATGTCATGAGCTGGGTCGGACATAACATCTTCGGGAATCTGGACGGCAAAGTGCTGGATGATCCGATCAACAAATCCAACAAGGTTGTCTCCAAAGATCACCTGCTGACCGAAATTCTGGGTTACAAACCACAGACACTGGTTTCGATCGAATACATTGAATCCATGGGCGACTGGAAAACCGCCTGGGATCACATCCATTTCAAAGGCTTCCTCGATACCAAAATGGCCCTGCAGTTTACCTGGCAGGGGACCGACTCCATCCTGGCGGCTCCTTTGATGCTCGATATGGTTCGCTTTACCGAACGCGAATGGCGTCGCGGAAACAAGTCGGGTGTCATGACCCATTTAAGCTCGTTTTACAAAAGCCCGATGCAGGCAACGACCCCCGAGTTTGAACGCCAGTATCAGCAGCTGGAACAATGGGCCGACACGGTTGCGGAAGAATCGTAGGTCGTATGAAAACCCTGCTTGCCTACTTTCAGTTGATGCGTCTGCCCGCTGTGTTTACAGCGATGTCGGATATCATTCTCGGCTTTTTGCTTACGCATGGTTCGTTTTCGCCCCCCATCTCGTTTGCGTTACTGCTGGTCGCCTCGGCCAGCCTGTATCTCTCGGGGATGGTGTTCAACGATGTCTTCGACCGTAAGGTTGATGCAGCAGAACGTCCTTCACGTCCCATTCCCAGTGGGCGCATCTCGACTCAGAAAGCAGCGACGCTGGGAGGCCTGCTGATGCTTGCCGGCGTGGGAGCTGCCCAGACCGTTGGCACGCAAAGTCTGATCGTCGCCAGTCTGCTGGTCGTCGCGATCCTCGGCTATGATATGCTGTTGAAAAATACGTTTCTCGCTCCGCTGATGATGGGCATCTGTCGTTTTCTGAATGTCATGCTGGGAGCGAGTGCCGTCGCCCGCGAAATTAATCTCTGGGTGAAACCACAGCTGCGCATCGCGGCTGCACTTGGTCTGTTTATTGTGGGGCTGACCTGGTTCGCCCGCATGGAAGCGAAGGACAGTCATCGCGGCCATTTAATTGGCGGTCTGCTGGTTATCAATTCCGGTCTGGGCGCGCTCGCCTGGATGCTGGCCACTTATCCCTGGCCGCGCGAAACGAATCTGTCGATGGTTCTGGCGGCCTGGGGCGTCGTCGCGCTGACGATCAATCGCCGCCTGGTGCAGGCAATCCTCAACCCCGTACCGCAGAATGTCCAGATCGCCGTTAAAACCATGCTCATGTCTTATGTGATGCTGAACGCGATTCTGGTATTCGTCTGGACTGCCAATCCGCAGTATGCCATCCTCACCGCGGCGCTCCTGCTGCCCACGATTCTGCTCTCGCGCTGGATGGCGGTGACGTAATCGTTCGGGAGCGCAGTCTGCAAACGAGCACGCCAGCGAACGTGCGGACCATCGCAGGAAGCGTTTCATTCCAAGTCTGACATGACACTACGTTGTCGGCTGGAATCCCATCACCTGGTAACGGGCGAGTTCTACCGGATCAGTCAGCTTGATGGCACAGATCGCACTATAGGAAAGCATTACTTTTCGTGCCCCGAGAGAGTCGGGTTTGTCCCGTTCGAACATCACGACCGAACTCGACAACAGGAAATTCTGAAAGGGAATTGATTCCTGGTAAGTGGTGACGACAATTCCCTTTTTGGGGATCGCAGCCGGCCAGTTTTCCAGAATTGAACGCCAGCCTTCGGCACTATCCATGGTATTTCTCATTATGTGAATGGTTGAATAAAAAGGTTTTGGAAAGCGAAAGATAAATCTTCCCCTGCAATTCGGCAAGAGGAACATTTTCAGCACTGAACAGGACCGCGGTTTCCGACCGGCAGGGGACACGCTATGATTCTCCTGATGCTCCCGCTTCTAGAGCGCGTCATATTTAACCAGAGCGTCTCCCGATCTATGATACTCGGGCCAAATGGCCCTGGAGACGCGACAGTAAAACTGGGCACAGTCTAACATCACTATTGCTGAGATCGATTTCGTACATTGCTGACTCCCGAATTACAACAGAAACCTGTGACGATTGGTTTTCGCGAATTCGTCGCTCTGATGGCATTGATGCAGTCATTGGTGGCGCTGTCGATCGATGCCATGCTGCCGGCCTTAACCGAAATCGGTAAGGAACTGGGAGCCTCTCAAGCGAATGACAGTCAATTAATCGTTTCATTCCTGTTTCTGGGACTTGCCTTCGGACAGGGTATTTACGGTCCTCTCTCAGATACCACGGGGCGAAAACCCTCCCTGTATCTCGGTTTTGCTCTCTTCCTCGCAGGGGGGCTGCTCTGCCTGTTTTCCACCGATCTGAAAGTCATGCTGGCCGGACGCTTTCTCCAGGGACTGGGCCTGGCTGCCCCCCGGTGTGTGATTGTGGCCATTGTCCGTGATCAATACGAAGGTCCCCAGATGGCACGCGTGATGTCATTTGTCATGACGATATTTATTTTTGTCCCTGCGATTGCACCGACGCTGGGACAGGGGATTCTCATGGTGGCGCACTGGCGAGCCATCTTTGCAGCTCTGTTAGCCTGCGGGATTATTACCCTGGTCTGGCTGGCAACCCGGTTGCCGGAAACTCTGCCGGTGGAACGCCGCATTCCCTTTTCGTTGACTCGAATCAAAAACGCAATTCGGGAAGTCTGTTCGCATCGGGTTTCCATCGGCTATACGATTTCACTCGGGCTTATCTCCAGCGCGTTTCTGGGATACTTAAGTTCGGCGCAGCAGATCTTTCAGAAACAATATCAGCTGGGAACGCTGTTTCCGCTCTACTTTGCTGTCCTGGCACTCTGTATCGGCGGTGCTTCCTTTGCCAATGGCAGGCTGGTCATGCGGTTTGGCATGCAGAGTCTGTCCCGCTGGTCGAAGCGGATTTCCACCGTTCTTTCGCTCCTGTTTTTTCTGTACGTGCTCTCCGTCGGCGGTCTGCCACCGCTATGGACTTTGATGGCTTATATGATGGTGACCCTCTTCTGTTTCGGTATCATGTATGGAAATCTGAATGCGATGGCGATGGAGCCGCTGGGACATATCGCCGGTGTGGGAGCGGCCGTCATGGGGGCCCTCTCCACGTTGATCTCTGTTCCCTGTGGCATTCTGATTGGTCTGAGTTATAACGGCACGGTAATTCCTGTGATCAGCGGTTTTACAATTTCCGGTATCCTGATTGTCATCGTGATGCACTGGATTGAATCTGCGCCCGAGAAGAGAATCATGGATTCTGATTCTTCAGAGTGACATCTTGACAGGGGCATATCGGTTAAATTTGCAGATCGATTATGATAAATTGAAAATACATTCTGTTCCCCTTTATCAAACAGATGTTTCCCTCGACGGCGGAAATAACTTCAGTCCTGCCTTACCAGTTCAGATATGGATTTAAGAGATGGGTTATCAGTTCAAACAACAGGAATCGCTGGCATCAGGCGTCCGTCGGATTGCCGGCGAGCAGTTGAGCCAGGCGATTCAGATTCTGCAGGACCCGGAGCAGAACCGCCATTACGCCATCCATGAAGTTCGCAAACGCTTCAAGAAACTGCGCGGCCTGGTTCGTCTCGTCCGTAGTGGTCTGGGGGATGAATACACCACTGTCAATGTCTGGTATCGCGATGCCGGCCGCCGACTCTCGCGGATTCGCGATGCAGAATCACTGCTGGAATCGCTGCAGTCTCTGCAGGAGCGTTTTCCTGACCCCGCTTATTCCGCGTTATTTGCAGAGTTCGAGAATCGACTGCAAACGCGTAAACAGAACGTCGTCGACGAATGGGTCGACCTCGACCAGGAACTGGAACAGCTTTCTACAGAGCTGCAGCAGGCAAAGCAACTGGTCGAAAACTGGAAGATCAAAGGCGCCTCTACCAAAGTACTCAAAGCGGGCCTGAAACTGAACTATCAGCGCGGCGTAGAGGCATTGGCGCAACTGCATCAGAGTCCGAGCGATGAGCTGTTTCACGAATGCCGCAAACGCAGCAAATACCACCTGTATCATATCCGACTGCTCAACGCAGTCTGGCCGACGATTCTTTCCGCGCGCCAGGCCGAACTCGATGAACTCAACGATTATCTCGGCGACGACCACGACCTGGCGGTTATGACACAGGTCTTCACCGGAGAACCCGAGACGTTCGGTACTTCAGCTGATGTTGAGCAACTACTGACGCTCATTCGACAGCAGAGACACGACCTGCAGTCAGCAGGACTCAAACTGGCGGATCGCATCTTCGCTGAAAAACCCAAAGCGTTCGCCCATCGCATCAAAAACTACTGGAAGCTCTGGAAAGCGGATCGTGCCGACTGAGCACTGCTGCCGCTTGTTCAGCGATCAGATTCGACTTGACTCACGTGTGCCGTTGTCGAAACTCCGTGGTTATGCGTCGCGCGCGTAGCACAGATTTTCGACAGTAAACATGTTTCATAACCAGGCATCTGATCAGTATAAAACCTTCCTGTTTCAGACCATTTTGTTAAAAACAGTTCGCTGTATATACTCATGTTCGATACCCTGTCAGACACTTACGGGACGCATTCACGCATCGGAAAACCAGTTTTTCGTCCAGTCACGCACTGTTTCGCACTTGTCAGTCTGGCATGCTTAAAAGATACAAAAGACGGGTTGCATCAGCGAAGTCCAGCAGCGGCGATATCTCATTTCATGCACGTTCATCGGGAGTGGTCGCCTTACGACTGCGAATAGCTGCAATCTTCCCATTGGGATTTTATCAGAAATCCATAGACGACCCGAGATGAACATTCCGCATCACTCTGCTGCCGGGATCCGCAGCAGCGAAATCAGCAGTCCCCGTTTTTGTCCCTGCACTTCCGCGATTTCCGGCAGATGCCCGCAGACTTCAAATCCGAACTTTTCATTCAGATGCCGCGTCCCTTCGTTGTGATCGAAGTGCATGCCCACCAGAGTGGTGATTCCGAGCGCCGGGCAGGCGTCAATCATCTTCTGCAGCAGAAACGTTCCCAGTCCCTGCTTCTGATGAGAGTTCGACAGGTACAGACTGACTTCCGCGGTCTTGTCATACGCGGGCCGTCCTGCATAAAACGAAGTCACATAGATGCAGCCTACGATCTGGCCCGCTTCGTTTTCCGCCACCCAGATCGGTCGTTTCTCCGGGGAGAACTGCGCGAACCACTGCAGCCGACTCTCAACCGTAATTGGCTTCGTATCCGCCGTCGCGGTACCGGCGGGGATCGACTCATTATAAATATCCACAATCGCAGGCAGATCGTCCAGGGTGGCATCGCGGGTGGTGATCATGGTTTTCTAAATCCGGAGAGAAGAAGAATCGCACACGCATGCGAAGGGAGCATGTTCGTGTGCTTTCATGTTTTACGTGGTAAAAAAATCAAAGAATCTAATGCAATGACTCCTGTATTCCCTGTTCGAAAAAGTATACTACAACTCACAAACAGAACGTAGCCACGACGTCTGTCGGCAGCAAAATTCGATATAGAAACATCACGCGAAACAACAGAGAGAACTCAGATGATCAACGACCTGCGGGAGCTGCAGTTTCACCACCTGGAAGACGCCGTCGCCGAAGTTGAGTCGCTGTTGCAGACCGGTTACACGCAGCGGGGCAAGTGGAATCTGGCCCAGGTCTGCAGGCATCTGACCCTGGTGCAGGATCCGGGTGTCGACGGCTATCCGCTCTGGCTCTCCCTGTTTGCACCGCTGCGACCATTGATGCGCCGCATTCTGTTACCTCGCCTGCTGAAAGGCGATTCCCCGCAGGGCATTCCCACGTCTCCGATCTTTGTCCCGTCCGGTGATCTGGATGACGCCATTGAGGCGGAAAAATTCGCAGCGAGTGTGACCCGCTACAAAGCTCATCCAGGACCCTATGCCCCCCATCCCGGTTTCGGCCGCCTCGATCCCGAAACCCTGGAAAAGGTTTATACGACCCACGCCGCCCATCATCTGCGGTTTCTGGAACCCAAACTCAATATTCAGGGTGAAATTGAATAAGTCGATCATGTAAGCTGTAATAGTGAGGAATGAATGCTCTTTTCATTTCCCAAGTGAAATAGACTCGTTGAAACAGAATCCAGAATCTTTGCATGAGAGATAGCAACGCTTCAGATGGTCCGAGTAGTAGAAAGTCCTGTTATGGTGCAGATGCGACGACCACGCTTCGGATACAACTTAATCATACTGGCGAACTTGCTGTTCCTCAGCACAAACTGCTCCGAGCAGAGGCCGGCACCGGTTGAGATGGACTGGTGCCTGTCAGACACGGGGGGGATCATCAGCAGTGGTTTCGAATTACGCGATGGTCGGGTGATTGGCGTCAATCTGGCGAGAATCAAGGAGGAAAGTGTTTCGGAAAAACTGCTGGCACTGCGTGAACTGGAGTCCCTGCGGCTGACCACACAGGCCTTTGACGCTCTGGGGTCTGAAGCGATTTCGAACCAGCTCACACAACTGAATGAACTCTGCATTCGGTTTGAGGCATCGTCAGCTAGCGATCAGGGAGCAATAGCATTCGCTGAATATCGGCGGCTCCTGACTTTGCCTCACTTAAAAAAGTTGACGGTGGAAATTCTGCAGCTGACTGAGGACGGCAATTCTCTTCCCGTGACACCGGTCAGCCCCATTCTGCAGCTCGATGTGGCAGTGAATCTACAATCACAGCTGTCCCCGGTCTTGGACGGACTGCAATTGAAGCACTTGCGTTTACAGTTAACGCGGGACAGTCGCCCGTTCACTGCTGACGATCTGGAAGAGATCAATCGGCAGCTCAGTCTGGAATCATTCACCTTTTTCGGGCCAACGTTATTTACCTTCCCCGGTCAGTCTCGTGTCGAACCGGCGCGAATTGACTTTTCCCGACTCAACAGACTCAATCGACTGCAGGAAGTGTCACTGTGTAATGTGCATTTCGATCCAGCGGGCTTGCTGCATCTGCCTCGACTCAAACAGATCACGATCCGGGAATGTCAGTTGGAAACGTCTTCGTTCGAAGCTCTGCTGCAACATCCGTCCCTGGAAAAAGTGGTGGTGCTGGGATGCTCGAACGAGGATCTGAGGATCTCTCAGCGGTTACCCTCTGTGGACTCAAAACTGAAACAGATTGATCTGGAAATGGTTTCCCTGGCCGAACTGAAAATGTTCGCGAATCTAAACTGTGATATGCGCGTTACCCTCGGGAGCATAAATTCAGACCGTTATCTGGAACGTTTTTACTGCGCGATAGGTAACTCAGTTCAGCAAGTAGGAGTGCCGGAAGTGCAGCAGCTGGGCCAGTTGAAAACCATGTCTGAGTTAACGTTGGTGAATCGTCTGCCTGGTACTATTGATTGCGGTACTATGCTAAGCCTGGCGGCTCTCCCTAAGTTGCGATCACTGTCAATGAACCGCGCCAATCTGAAGCAAACAAAAGGGCCGTTACCTCGCTTCAAAGCCAATCCGCAATTACAACATCTTTTCCTGCTGACCTACCCCGGACCGGCACCGGAGATGCTCAATCAACTGCTTTCGCCTGAACTGCTCAGTCTGTCACTCAGAGCCAGTCAATATACAGAGCAACATCCGGTTGATCCCTGGAAAATTTTAACCGTGCCTCCATTGTCTCAACTGCAGAAACTTGAGCTGAGTGATTTTCAATTTCTGCGTGATAAGTCGCGTATCCCCGTACAATTTCTTCCCCGGTCCTTAAGGCAGATCACGTTTGAATTCTGTGATCTGGATGCGGACTGTCTGGATTATATTTCGAAGCAGTCCCCTCAACTGAAAGAGTTCCGTATAACGGGGTTGAGCTCAGTTTCAAAGGATGACGATCTCTTAATGCTCAATCGTTATTCCAATCTGGAACGCATTGACCTGTTTAACAGCCAGATATCTGCAGGAGTCGCTTTTCAACTCAATGCCAGTCATGTCCGGATTGGCGGAGAGGAGATGTTTGACTGGTAAAACAGAAAGCGATGAAGTTGAGAGAGGGAATCACTATGACTATGCTTCATCACCATTCAGTCGAAAAACATCGTCCAGAAATTCCTTGGAACTGGCGTATAACGGTTGGGCGAGGGGAGTCACATGAATTCGTTCGCTGCATTTTTCTGGTCCCATTGGAATTAGCAATTCGTGATCCATCCAGACAATGGGACAGTCTCCATCAGTCCGCTGTTGATCATCAAAACACATAGGTCCCCAGCCATCACCCCATTGTGCAAAAGGGATATAGCCCGCGCCAATTAAAGATTGCCAACCAGTCAAAATCCCTTTTATTGGTCCCAGCGGATTATTACTTGGTACATCCGTCATGAAAATCAGCTGATCGTACTTCTGGCTCTGAACCTGATCGAACAGATGACAGGCAGCCATCAAATAAGCGCGGAATAAGTCAGGCAGTACAATTTTAAATGAAGCTTCCAGTTCTAAGACGTCATCCATAGTGATGCGAGGGGGTAGGATTTTCCATTGAACCCAACCTTCATCGTCGATTTCACCTGCCTGCATCTCCGTTGGGACACCGGCTGACGATGTCTCATCGCCGGCAACGCCCATCGCATAGTATTGTGGATAGAAATTATTCAGTAATGACTGAATATATTGGATTTGATCCTGATTTGTCATTGATCACTTCCTCTCAATCATCCTCGCACCTGTCCCAGCATTTTGCGGGCGGCGTGGCCCAGCATCACGGTGTCGACGCCGACGGTGATCAGAGTGAAGCCTTTGTCGATGTAGGGTTTGACGGCGTCGACGGTCACGCCGAAAATGCCGAGCGGGATGTTGTTTTTCTTACAGACTTCCGTGACGTGGTCTATCGCGCCGGTGACTTCGGGGTGATCGATTTCGCCGATGCGTTTCAGGCTGGCAGAGAGATCATACGGGCCAATCAATACGGCATCGATGCCGGGAACGGCGGCGATGTCTTCGATCGCGTTGACCGCGTCGATGTGTTCGGCCTGAACGACAACCGTGGTTTCTGCATTCGCTCTCGCCAGGTAATCGTCGAACGCAAACCCGTATCCATGTGCGCGACCCAGGCCGACGCCGCGGGTTCCCTCGGGAGAATAGCGCGACCAGGAAACGATGTTCGCGGCCTGTTCTGCGGAATTGACCTGCGGTGCGATAATCCCGGCGGCGCCGATGTCGAGGGCTTTCTTGACTGAGACCTCTTCAGGGGCCTGCAGTCTCACCAGGCTGGGCAGCCGATTGCCGACGCGACCGATAATTGCCTGCAGGTCCGCTGTGGATAAGGTGCTGTGCTCCGCATCAAGGAACAGCCAGTCGTATCCCACTTCGGAGAAGATCTCGGCGACCTCCGGGTTGGAGAGGCTGACTAACGGGGAGATCAGCAGTTTGCCTTGTTTGAGTTGCGAGCGAAAATTGTCTGGTAAATTGTCTGGCACGGCTGTGTCCTTTAGCTGTTATCTGTCGTTGAGATTGATGGCTGAAGTTGTCATCGGTAAAGAATCTGTGGCCTGCGATTGTGTCCGGTGGGGGCCTGCGGTATCCTGAATTCTGAACGTTCTTACCAGAAAATGATACCAGATTCCGGGAAACCACAAATGCGCCGACCTGTTCTTTGCACACGCTGCTGTTTTTTCGTCTGTCTGATGACAGTTTTCATCGTAGCCCCTCTGACTGCGAATGACAAGAAAACCGAGCCAACCAATGCTGCCGAAGCGGCTGCGAAAAAAGCGGAGCAGGCAGCGGCCATCAATAAAAAGTTTGCAGACTGGAAAGCAACACTTTCCCCCGAACAGCAGGCGTGGGAAACGGTCCTGGAAGAAAACCTGGGGGGCTTCTATCTGCCGATTTACAAAAAACAGAAGGTGGCAGGTCAGGTGACAGCCTGGGATTTTGTTGATGACGATCCGAAGCTGCCGCGTGTGCTGCTGATTGGTGATTCCGTTTCACGGGGTTACACACAGGCAGCCCGCAAAGCCTTGAAAGGCAAAGCGAACGTGCATCGCGCGCCGGCCAACTGCGGTCCCACGGCTACGGGATTGAAAAAGCTGGATGTCTGGCTGGGGGATGGTAACTGGGATGTGATCCACTTCAACTTCGGCATTCACGACCGCCGCACGCCGGCCGCCGACTATGAACAGCGGCTGAACGAGATTGTGAAACGCCTCAAGAAAACGGGCGCGACCGTCGTCTGGGCCAGCAGCACGCCGATCCCTGCCGACTGGAAAGAGGGGCCGGAAATGAAAACGAAACTGGAAGAGAAGAACGCGATTGCTGCGAAGGTGATGCAAGCTAACGGCGTGGAAATCGACGACCTGTATACTTTCATCCTGCCGCATCTGTCAGAGACACAAAATCCCAAAGACGTGCATTTCAACAGCAAAGGCTACAACATGCTGGGCCAGCAGGTCGCGAAGCATCTTGCAGGCACGCTGGAAAAACGCGATCAGAAATAGAGACAGGCTTGACCTGATTTGAATGAAATTTCTGGCTCGGATTTATCTAAAGCATTCGCGAGAGTGAGCTGCGACCTCCTGCTCGCTGCGCCCGGCCCGAATTTTATTCGGGCCCACCCATTTCTTATCAATTTCACTACGACAGCAGCCAGTAGCCGATGCCGGCGATCAGGCAGATGCCGGCCAGGACTGAGGCGGCGATGAGCATCGGTTTGCTTTTGTTTTTCTTGACGTACTGATTGGGGGACGCGACGCGAAAGTGGTACGTCGCTGCCAGGGAGAGCGTGTTGCCGGGGAAGAGGATCTGTTCCTCAACGCGTTTGCCTTCGACCTCGGTGCCGTTTTTGCTTTTGAGGTCCGTGACGATCCAGCCGGTATTCTCATAATGAAAGGCGCAGTGTTCGCCTGAGATGCCCGGCCGGTCCAGCCGAATATCGCAGCTGGCGTTACGTCCCAGCACAACCCGTTCTTTTGTGATGGGAAACCGCTGTTTGTTATCCAGATCAATCAGATCGATGGGCTGCAGGACGCCGGTCAGGGCGCTGCTGGCTTTTTCCGCCATGACGTCCGTGGATTCGGTTGGAACCGAATGTCGCAGGATGCCGCTCTTGGAAATGTCCGATTCGCCCCGTGTCAAACGTTCGATGCCGTCTGATTTTTTCTTTGCCATTTCCGCGACGTGGCTGGCCGTCGCGATACGCGAGGACAGTTGTGGTTTGACAATACTCGACTGGGCGATGGCGCTGCGGGCTTTGGCCTGCTGCACGCGCTGTGAGACGATTTTGTTGAAGCGAAATTCGATGGGCGTGCGTTTCGCGAACGGTTCGAGGGCCGCAGACACCTCTTTCATTGTCTGAAAGCGATCATCGGGTTGCTTGGCCATCATTTTTTCGACGATGGCGACAACTTCAGCGGGAACTTTAGGAGCGATTTCAGCAATCGATTTCGGCGTCTGTTCGCGATGCGCCTGGATTTTCTGTGCCGCGGTCCCGGTGGGGAAGGGGAGTTTGCCGGTCAGCAGGAAATACATCGTGCATCCCAGGCTGTAGATGTCCGTGCGGGCATCGGCTGACTGACCATCCTTTGACTGTTCCGGGGCAATATATTCCGGTGTCCCCACGCAGCCATGGCCAAAGATCATTGCCAGCGAAAACTCGGCTTCGGGATGATCCTTGAGCAGCGCCAGACCGAAGTCGAGCACTTTGACGTACCCTTCTGAATCAATAATCAGGTTTTCGGGTTTCAGATCGCGATGAATGATTCCCCCCTGATGAGCGACTGCCAGCCCGCGGGCCGCCTGAGAAATGACATCACAGACTTGAGGCGTCGGCAGTGATTTCTGTTTGAGCAGGACCAGTTCGAGCAGGCTGATGCCTTTGACGAATTCCATCGCGATGTAACAGACGGCACCCGCTTCTTCATAACTGATCGTACGTACGACATGCGGGTGATCCAGTCGAGCGCCGGCAATCGCTTCCAGTTTGAGGCGCGTCATCATGCCGGCGTCATTGCGGCATTTCTCGTTCAGCACCTTTAAGGCCACCGGATCTTTCGTTTCTTTATCCTCTGCCAGGTACAGGCTGCCCATGCCACCAAAGCCGAGTACTTCAAGGATTTTATAGCGGTCGATAAAAAAACCGCGTGTACGACCTGACAGCAGACGCTCCCCCTGGTAGCGCGTCAAAACTTTGGCGGTCACCAGACGCTGGGCGGCTTCTTTCGGAGAAGCTGCGTTCTCCAGTTCATGCCGATCAATGACTGTGCGGACTTCGTCCACCGAGAGCAGATGGCTCTCCCGCAAAAGATTAAGAAATGTCTCTATGTCTGGCGGCTTAGGCATAACACCCTGTAGTGAGAACTCGTTGCGAAATGTAATTAATTATATACATATGCCGAGCATTTTGGTAGCAGATTCTACGGCGGAATGCTGAGATCTGAATTTTGAAGAAAGAGGAAGCCTGCTCTTATACTCAATCCAGTAGAGGGTTTCGGTCTCGAATGATTCAGCAGGATCGCCGTCAATGTGGAAGTGTCAGCTATCGATTCCGCGTCAAAAGCGGAACTGGAACGTCAGGCGGCAGAGGTGTTTTTGCGGGGCGAGCGGACCTGAAGCAGATTGAAGCAGGCGTATGTCAGCATACGGGGCGACCTTCCCGCAGCCCGCTTTGCCGGCCTTTTCATTTCTCTTGTCTGTGAAAGAGAAATGAAAAGGCGGACACGATTGATGTCGATTTATTTCGTCATCTGGTAGTCAAGTGTGAACTGATGCTGGTCGCGAGCTGGTACGATTTTCGTTTTTTCACACAGCTGTTTCTTTACCGGATTCCAGGTTCGAACTTCGATTTTGTTTTGAGCGGGAAGAAACCGCATCAGGCGGAAGCCTTCCGCCCCGTAATCTGACAGCAGTTCATGCACGGTGTTGCCGTGTTTTCCTTTGACTGTCTGATGTAATGCTTGTGTACGGCTCTGGTCGCCACAGCAGATCAGGAACAGATTTTTGTGCTGGCTGAAACATTTATCCCACATCTGCTGCGAAGTATTGCCATTTGTGCCGTGACATTTTTTCCAGACCATGCGGCCTTTGGGGGCATCATAATAGTCGCGGGGATCTTTGGGATGTTCCAGCGGACCCAGATCCATGTGAGTCGTGATAATGGCTCTGCGGTCGGCATGCTGTTCCAGCACCTGATCGGCCCAGGCTAAGACATTATCGGGAGCATTACATTCCAGGTGCACAATGATGAAGTCCATGCCTTCCGCGGAGAAGAGCTGAAAGCTGTTGGCATTATTGCCTGAGATTTCCGATTTTCCGCTGGTCGGTTCAAAACAGCCGCCATACCAGTCGCATTCGGTGAACCGCGACCTGGGAAAATATTTCTGAAACAGCGAAGAATTTCCGGTTTTACCCACCATGTCATGATTGCCGACGCTGATTCCATAGGGAACTTTGCCATGCAGCCGGTCCATGCACCGTTGTGCGACTTTCCACTGTTCGTCGTTGTTAATATCGACGATGTCTCCGACATGACTGACGAAGACAATCTTCTGTCGATCCAGTTCTTCGACGATGCAGTCGGTAATCGCTGTGAAAACCGGATTTGATGTCGGATCTTCGGCCTGTGATTTACGGTTGGTTCCCTGACCTTTGTAATGTTGCGTATCGGGAATGACGGCGATGCTGAAGGTTCCCTGTTCGGCGGGAGGCAGTTCCTCAGCAGACAGGGGGAGTAGGGAAGCGGCAGTCATAAGCATGGTGTTCAGAATCACGGCAAGTTTCATGGGACATTCGTTTCTAAGAATAACGCTGTGTTCAATATAATCGCTGAGTCGGCCAGAGGGAAACAGTGAGTCTTACAGGGGGAATTCAATTTTTACATTCGGGTTCGCAGACTTCAAGTTCTCGAACGCGGTCTCCTGCAGATCCGTTTCTGATGCGTCCACTCGTTTGAGTTTACTTAAACCGGCCAGGGTGGCAATGATCTCGGGGCTGGTTTTCTGTGGCAACTTGACGGCGACCACTTCTCCCGCTTCATCAAGTACGATTTCGGCACCACTCTCGTTGAGCTGAGAGACTGCCTGTTCCACCTGTGCAGCGGGTTGACTGGCTGCCAGATCCTGTGAAGACGAACAGCCGCTGCTCATCTGCGATATCAATACCAGGCAAAGCAGTGATGCCATACCAGATTGAAATTTGTTGTTACTTCCTCGGTTAAATAATGTTGACGCGTTCATTGTCGTGATTTGCCTTTTGGGTTTCGGGAGTAAGAGTCATCTGCAGGACGACTGTCGCCAGCCTTCCTGCAGTGAACTCGGGAGTATGATTTATTCAAACGTTTAGAAGTCGCCGATGACTTCGCCATCCGCACGGCTGCCCAGATACGAATAAATGGTGCGGCTCATGTTTTCACTGAGGAAGCGGACCGAACCATCCATCATCAGAAACTGAGCGCCGCCGACATGCATGCTGCCGAATGCGACTTCGTTGGTCGTGTTCATGACGACATCGGTGCTGGCCAGGTATTCGGAATATTCGCGAGGCGCACCATCCCAGCCGCCGATGGAAGTGGAACCAATGTAAAAGTGGTCTTTGAATTCATCAAAGTTATTGACACATTCCCCGACACCAATTGTGTTGGACGAGCCATCGGTGAGGTCACGCATGCGGATGGAACTGTTCAGAAAGAAGATGCCATCGGCGTCGGTCACATTGGCTTCACTGTCCGAACCGCGGGTCCCTGAGAAACAGGCGAGGTACGACGTGGGGACGCGGGCATCGATGCCGTCATGGTTGCGATGACTGACGGTCGTGTCAGAGGGGCAGCGATAGACACTGAGGTAGGTTGCACAGGCATCTTCATTCGCCCCGGTGCCCCAGTCTGCATTGAAGTCGATTGTGTTATACAGGTTGGCCTGGTCCAGTCCGGGCAGAATCGAACCGCTCCAGCCGAGCCCGCCGTTTCCGGTTGAGGTGTTTGCGACGACCAGGTCCACGTTAAAGCCGGGAGGCAGGATGCGGTAGGTGTCGTGGTAATTGTGGATGGCCAGACCCATCTGTTTCAGATTGTTTTTGCATTCGGATCGGCGGGCTGCTTCACGTGCCTGCTGGACTGCAGGCAGGAGCAGGGCAATCAGAATCGCAATGATGGCGATCACGACGAGTAATTCAATCAACGTGAAACCGCGGTTTGATCGATTACGGGATGGGAGTTTCATTTTTCATCTCACTTGGGATAAATACAGGGTTAGTTGTTTTCCGGGTTACAGGAGCCGGAACGATTCAGTTAATGTTTAAAAGGGACTCTTTTCACTCTTCCGTCGAGACCAGAATGCGAATCTGATCTCGTCCAATTCCTCCGCCGCCACGCTGGCTCCAGGCCACGTGCAGTTGTTTTCCAGAAGAAGAGAGTTCGGTTGTGTCACCACGGTCAATGCCGCGTCCGCTGCGACCGAATTCCTGGTTGTCGTATTCAGTATCAGGACGACCTAAACTCTGGTCGGTGTCATATAAATCCGGATCGGTTTTGAGCCCTCCCAGAACCGGGTTCCGGAAATGAATCGTGCCATTCACGGCGACCCTGGGATGATCTTTACCTGCGGCATCCTTGTGTGGTCCGTCCAGATGCAGCAGAAAGACGTTCACTTTCGTGCCTTCAGGGATGGTTTGTCTCTGTTCCAGCGAGTCTGCCGCTTCATCCCCAGTGGGGATTTTCCAGACGGTGACATCTTCCTGCAGAATCAGGTTTTTCTGTTCCTGAAACAGAACGAGGTGCTGGCTGCTGCAGCAATCGCCGGCCCCCAGTCGGACAGGCAGTTCCTGTCGGTATTCGATCGCCCCTTCCAGGGTTTCAATCTGTGCCTGAAAACGCAGTGCGCGTGAGAAGCGACTTTCATCGGTTTCGAGAGACACAGCCGGACTGCCATCCCCTTTCAGCTGAATCGCCTGGCCGGCTGTCAGTAAATGGGTATTCCCTTTTGTCTGTTGATTCTGTTTTTCGGAGCAGACCACTTTGCCCTGAAAGACGTGTGTTTCTGAAGAACCATCCTGTTCCACGTGTACGCCGAACCGGGTTCCCAGGTCAACCACACGTTGTGAAGGGGTTTCCACCACGAAGCCGACCGCCGCAGTATTGACTTCCGCTGCCAGGGATCCTGAGTAGAGTCGAATACTGTTCTGGTGGAGCAGCTCAAACGCCGCCGGACTTTCGAGGACAACTTCGACGCCGGAATTCATCAGCAACCGGACGATTCCCTGTTGCAGCTGATAAGTATGACCGGTAAACAGGTCTGTCTCCGACGCCAACTGCTCTGCTCCCTGGGTGAATATCGCATGATCCATTTCTCCGAGGACTGCCACCTGCGTGTGTGGTACGGGCTGGATGGCATACCAGGTGAAATATGCCAGCACCGTAAAGGGGAGCACATAACAGACTGTCAGCAGCAGATAATGTGAGAGCGACTTTTGTGCGCGAGGCAGTTTTCTGGCAGTGACTTCCGGCTCTGTCTGAGTGGAAAACAGGTCCCACTGTTCAGGGATGAGGAACTCTTCTTCGAGAATCAGCTCGGCGTGCATGTCCATCAGAAAAACATACAGCTTCTGTGCTTCCACATCGCCGCGCAGCCGTTCGGAAAGTTCTTTCAACTGGGCGCTGCTCGCGGTTTCATTCTGTACTTCGTAAATGAGTTTGATGAGTGCCCGCTGTTTACGCTGGAGAGACTTCATTCTGCATCCTCCGCATTCATCTTTCGTTCAATGCAGCGAAACAGCGTATTGCGGATGCGATCCAGGTGTCGATAGATCGTGCTCAAAGGCTGATCCATAATGCTGGAAGCGGTTTTGGCACCATGCTCCGATTCGTAAATCAGCTGCAGCAGGTACAGATCTTTCTCTGGCAGCTGGCGTTTACATTGCGCGAGAAATTCTCTTCTGATTTCGAGCAGTTCTTCACAGCGGGCGCGGGTGGAAGCGATCTGATTCAGGAGCTGTTCATCAAACAGGGCGGCGAAGCGCTTTTTACGTTCCATCAGTCGCAGGACTTCGAAGCGGGCAATGCCACAGGCCCAGCGGGTAAAATTTCCTTCCGACTGATATTCATCAAACTTCCGCCACAGGACCAGGCTGGTCTCCTGCATGATTTCATCGGCATCGTTGCGACAGGGGATCAGGGTGAGAATAAACCGGAATATTCGCGAATACGAGTTGGCGTACAGTCGCATGAACCGTTCGTCCTGCGCGGTCTTCTGGAGCGGTACAGAGTCCGTCTCTTTCTCTGATTTCGAATCGAATATGCTGCGATTCGGTGTCGTAAATATGTCAGAACGATCCATGTGAGGTTTCGTGGTAAAAGAATTCGGGTTCAGAAAACGTATCTGCGGACTGTCGGGTCTGCATGATATCTCCCTGCAGAGTTGAGAAAATTCTCAGGCTAATTTGAAATATTTCTGATTTCGATCAGCGGGGAAAAAAGGGCAGGGATCCGGAGGCGAGAATGGGACTGGACGTCCTGTGAAAAACGAGCATTACCGGACTGTAGAGAGATTCAAATTATTTGATATGGAGCCAGAGAGGCGATACGGGAAATCAATGGGATCTTCATGGACCACCAATGCAATCTTAACAATTGTGGCCAGGTGTGACCTGTCCAGATTTGTAGATCGGGCTTCATTCGGCGCAGGGAAACCAAAAACCGGCGCAGTCGTGATAGCTCTGTAACGGCTCAGTATTCAAGCGGGAAATGTGGCGCACCAATCCAGAGGGGACTTTGAAGACATGCGCGTCATCTGGTGAAGCAGCGAATGCAGGATTACTGATTCATCGCTTTTTTCTTATTGGCTTCGTGTTTGGCGATCCATTTTTCCGGATCAGCGTCAAAGGCTTTGCGACAACCACTGCAGCAGACCCAGAACGATTTCCCCTGGTAATTTACCTGTGACGTACCCAGGCCGCCTGATATCACGCAGGTTTTATCACCGTAATCAGAATCGCTTTTCGCGAACGAGGTTCCCTTGCGCCGCGTGGTGATCGTATCGACCCGGGCAACACTGTCGCCGCGGAGATCATAGATTTCAAACAGGTAGCGATCGTTGTTTTGCTGATTCAAGGTGATCTGGGCATGCTTTCGTTCGTTCGGCGGGTCGACGAGAGACAGGCTGAGTTTGTAGGTTGTCTGCAGGATGTTGGGATCGGCATCACCCTCGACTTTGGCAACAGGAACCGAAAAGTCGCCTTCGTAAATCCGCTTGTCTCCGTCTTTGTTGGTAATCATCAGCTGGTACATCTGTTTGTCAGTCAGGTAAGTCAGGCGGGCATTTTCATAGTAGCGGCTTTTGTCTGCCTGCATGACGAGCGCCGGTTGCTGCGGATTGGTCTGCAGGTCCCAGACCCAGTCCAGTGTTTCCACCGAACTGAAACCGTCGGTTTTTTTGAAGGTGATTCCGCCCCAGTCGCCGAGCATGATCTGCAGCGGCTTCAAGGCTTCGAGTACGCTGTCGAATTTCTGTTCATCGGGAATATCTTTTTTCGATCCTGTGGTTGCCGGGTTGCTGCCCAGCGTAATGGGTTCGAAGCGACGCGCCGGCTTTTTCTTTACGCCGGTGGGAGCGGTAGTGCTGTCTTCCATTTCCAGCGGTTCCCCGGCTCCCAGGTCGACACCGCCGCCACCCAGGTCAACCGTGACCTCTTCGACCGGTTGCTGTGGTGCATCAGAAGAACCACAGCCCGTGCAGCAGATCAGTAACAAGGTAGAGGCGATAACTGGAAATAACCGACGCAGATTCATATCAACTCACTCCCGAAGAGAATTTCTGGTTGCACGAAAAACGCGGCTGGTTTTACAGGTGAAACCGACCGGTTTTATCTACGGGACAGTATAACAGTCTGTTCACGTTTGTGTCACGGTGAATTCAGTTCTAATAAAATTTCTGCATTCGGGTAGAGGTCCTTTGTGTCTCGTCATGATCGAGAGTACAATCGGTCGCTTAACGCTCAACTTAGAGAAATTCGTTTAGAAGTGAGGGCCGTGCATGAGTACCGCACCATCGAACGACACAGAGTCAATGCAGGTTGACCCTGTCTTTTTAAACTCAAAACGTGAAGCCTGGATCATTCTGGGATTATGGGTGGTCGCATTATTGTGGTCCGTCCCTTACTGTTACATCAACGGGTTTCAGTCCGGCCTCGATCCGGAAGCCATTGAAACCACGATGGGCATTCCCAGCTGGGTGTTCTGGGGGATTGCCTTCCCCTGGCTGGTCGCTGACCTGTTCACCGTCTGGTTCTGCCTGTTCTATATGAAAGAAGACGACCTCGGAGTAGCTCACGAAGGTGAAGATCTCGCAGAAGAAATTGCAGAGATGCATGCAGAAGATGAAGCAACGACCGGGGGGAATGAGTCTTGAGTTTTCTATCCACAACGAATGTGAGTCTGTCGACACTGTTTGCCGAGTCCAGCACGAATGCCGCACTCGTCTCATTTTTAATCTACACGGCAGCGGTTTTTGTCATCGCCGCGTTGTCCAATCGCCTGCTTAAAAGCAAAAGCTTTCTCAGCGAGTACTTTCTGGGAAGTCGTGGCCTGGGGGTCTGGGCATTTGCGTTGACCTTTGCCGCTACCAGTAGTTCCGGCGGCAGTTTTACCGGATTTCCTTCCAAAATTTATTCGCATGGCTGGATTCTGGCACTCTGGATCGGCAGTTACATGGTGGTTCCCATCTGTACGATGGGCCTGATCGGAAAGCGGCTGAACCAGGTAGCACGCCGTTCCGGTTCGATCACGGTTCCCGATGTGGTGCGCGACCGCTTTCACAGCCCGATATTAGGTCTGATGGCGGTTTCGCTGATCGTGTTTTTCATGTCATTTAACCTGGTGGCCCAGTTCAAAGCAGGCAGCCTGATTCTGCAGACGCTGCTGGATGGGGTTTCCGTCTTTGAAAGTACTGCTGACGGACTGGCCCAGGCAGTCTCCGGTATCCCATATATTTCAGAATCGGAAAGCCCTGAATACCTGCTGTGTCTGCTGGTCTTCGGTGTTGCCGTCATTCTCTATACTACTTACGGCGGTTTTCATGCGGTTGTCTGGACCGATGTGATGCAGGGAATCGTGATGGTCATCGGCGTGATCATCATGCTGCCTTTAGCCATCTCACAGTCCGGTGGTCTGGAGAATACCACGAAACTGATGGCGAAAATGACGCCGCCCCGGATCTCGGATCCGGACAAGGGGGGGATTACATTAACGCTTGCAGAACCCGCGCCGGAAACGATGCGGATTGAAACGGGAACCTGGATTACCGATACCCCTATCGACGATAATAAAACGCCTTTGTTATTCCGTGTCACTGTGGAGAACGAAATCGCCAAGGGTGAGACTACCGTAAATGAAGTCAAAGTGCTGCAGTTGACCACACTGGATGATATTGAGCGGATCCTGGCACGTCGCGAAAGTGAAAAATTTCTCGATGATGTCAGCGTTTCCAATATCGATCTCAAATCGTATGCGTACGGAGAAGAAGGCAGCCAGCAGGGCACCTATGTGGTCGGACCGGGGCCCAGTCCCGGTAGTGACAGTGGGTTTTTGCCATTAAGTCTGGCGATTTCGTTCTTCTTCATGTGGGCGATTTCCGGGACCGGTCAGCCCGCTAATATGGTGCGTCTGATGGCTTTTCGCGATACAAAAACGCTGCAGCGTTCCATTTGTACGGTGGCCATTTATTACACACTGATTTATTTTCCGCTGGTCGTGATCTTCTGTTGTGCCCGCGTATTACTGCCGGGAATGGAAGGAGATTCGGACCGGATCATGCCGGCAATGGCCGTTTATCTGACCGAACATATCGGCATGGGCTGGCTGGCAGGTCTGCTGGTCGCTGCGCCGTTTGCCGCCGTGATGTCGACAGTCGACAGCTTCCTGCTGCTGATTTCCTCGGCCTGGGTGCGCGACGTCTATCAGCGGAATATCAATCCCGAAGCCAGTGAGAAAACCATCAAGATGTTAAGTTACCTGGCGACCTTTGTTGTTGGTACCGCTGCGATGGTCGTCGCCATCAATCCTCCGCAGTTCCTGCAGGATATTATCGTGTATGTCGGCAGTGGCCTGGCAGCCAGTTTCCTGGCGACGATTGTTTATGGCTTATACTGGAGACGCGTCAATGCTGCAGGCGCCATGGGTGCCATGCTGGGCGGTTTTTCCGTGCACCTGGCGATGTATGTCACTGGTTACTTTGTGAATGGCAGCTTTTTCAAACCCTACCAGTTATTCGATTTTGACCCGATCATTATCGGCCTGTTTGTCTCATTCATCTCCGGTTTTGTTGTCACCAAAATGACGGCTCCCCCGCCGGAGGAACTTGTGCACAAATACTTTTACACCACCAAAGCCGATGCCTGATTCTGGCTGTTTTTCCCGCTGACCTTTTTATCAGAGGATTATGCAATGGAATATATTGACGCACACTCGCATGTCTGGACTCCGGATGTCAAAAAATATCCACTGGCGCCGGGCTATCAGGTTTCTGATATGGTGCCACCCAGCTTTACGGCGGAAGAACTGCAAGCTGAAATGATGCCGGTTGGTGTGAATCGGGTCGTGCTGATTCAGATGTCGTTCTATGGCTTTGATAACAGTTACATGCTGGACAGCATGGCGAAATACCCGGGCATGTTTTCGGGTGTGGCTGTCATCGACCAGAATGGAAAGAACCCCACGCCGGAAATGCTGGCGCTGAAGAAAAAAGGGGTCCGTGGTTTTCGTATTCGTCCCCAGTCGAAAAAAGTTGATGAGTGGCTGGACGGAGAATGCATGGAAGAAATGTGGACCACCGGTGCCAAAGAAGGCATGGCCATGTGCTGCCTAATGGATGCCGTCGGTCTGCCTGCCCTGGATAAAATGTGCCAGAAGCATCGTGATACGACGGTCGTCATCGACCACCTGGCCCGCATCGGCGTTACGGGTGAAATCGATCCCAAAGAAGTTGATATGCTCTGCAAGATGGCGAAACATCCGAATGTGTATGTCAAAGTCTCCGCCTTTTACGCATTGGGCAAAAAAAAGATGCCATACCACGACCTGCTGCCGCTGATTCAGAAAGTATATCAGGCCTTCGGCGCGAATCGTCTGATGTGGGCGACCGACTGTCCTTACCAGGTTCAAGGCGATCATTCGTACCAGGCATCCATCGGCCTGGTCAAGAATGGACTGCCCTTCCTGTCTGAGATGGATAAAGAATGGATCCTGGAAAAGACGGCGGAAAATGTCTTCTTTCAGGGTATTTAATTTTTAAAAACTGCGATCAGGTCTGCTCATGGATGCATGCTATCAGATAGACGATACAAGTCAGATCATTTCTCCGGGAATGATTATCTTCAAGGATCTGCTTGAGGACAACTTAAGAAAAATGATTGAGCTGATCGGTGACCCTTCCCGACTGCGCCCGCATTGCAAAACACATAAAATGCGCGAGATCATCCAGCTGGAACTTTCGCTGGGAATCCTGAAGCATAAGGCGGCGACATTTGCCGAAGCCGAAATGCTGGCGGATACGGGGGTCAAAGATATCTGCCTGGCCTATAACCTGGTCGGCCCCAATATCGCCCGTGCCGTAGAATTCCGCAAACGCTGGCCCGATGTGTCGTTGCAGGTGACCGCCGATCATCCCGGCCCGATTGAACTGCTGGGCGAAGCCATGTCCGCGGCTGGACTTGAAATTGAAGTCCTGCTCGACCTGAATACCGGACAGAATCGCACCGGTCTACCACCGGGGGAAAACGCTGTCGAACTGTACCAGATGATCGCGAACACGCCCGGTTTAATCGCCGCGGGTCTGCATGCCTACGATGGGCAGAATCATCAGGTAGATATCAATGAACGGGAGATCGCGGTCAAAGAAGTCTGGAATAACGTGAGTCGCCTGCGCGATCAACTGGTCACGGAAGGACTCCCGGTCCCGCGGATTGTCGCAGGTGCGACCGGTTCGTTCCCCATCTTCGCTGGTATTGATGATCCGGATATTGAAGTCTGTCCGGGAACCTGCGTGCTGCATGATGTCGGTTACGGAGAGCTGTTTCCCGATCTGAAGTTTACACCCGCAGCGCTGGTATTAACGCGTGTGATCAGTCGTCCTGATGCGGAACGCATCACCTTTGACCTGGGTTACAAAGCGATTGCCTCTGATCCGGCGATGGAAAATCGCTGCCGGTTCCCCGATCTGCCCGATGCCAAACCGGTGCTGCAAAATGAAGAACACCTGGTCGTTCTCAGTGAGCGTGCTGCTGATTTTCAGCCCGGCGATGAACTGCTGGCAATTCCCCGGCATGTCTGTCCGACGTCGGCTCTGCATAAATCCGTAACAGTGGTGAGTGACGGGAAAGTGGTCGACCACTGGAATGTGGCAGCCCGCGACCGCTATATTACCGTCTGAGCTCCGGTCAATTCACCGGCTGGCACAAACCAAAAACCACAAGGGCGCGGAGGTTCTCTCTGCGAAATGAAGATTCATCATGGCTGACTTGCGACAAAAAACGGGAATTCCGGAACTCGATGAACTGCTCTCAGGCGGGTTGCTGCCAGGCAAACTGACTGTCGTTCTGGGCGCAACCGGGATCGGCAAAACTCAGCTGGGACTGCAGTTCGCAGAGGCCGGCCTGCAGCAGGAAGGGCAGACCGGGGTGCTGTTTGATATGGCCACCCGCGGGGATTCGCAGAGCCATAGTGATTACGCCGAGCGACTTTTTCAATGGAAGCTGCGCGAACAACTGGTCGATGCGCCCTTTGACCTGGATCAGATCTGGGATGCAGAGACACGAACCGATTACCAGCATCTGTTTCGCCAGAGTGGCCGCCGGGTGACACGCCGCGATATGGAACTGGATGAATGGAAAGAGTGGAAACTGGAATTCGTCAAGAAACTGGATGCAGCGATTGCCTTTTTTTATTCCAACTTTGTGCACGGCGTCCGGCGGGCAGTGATCGATGGCATCGAGCCGACCGATCGTCCCAGCGATTCGTTTCAGTTTCATGCGTTTGAATATGTCTACCACCAGATCCTCCGTAAAGAATACGACTGGGTCGCCCGGGATCTGTTCCGGGCACAGTTTCGCAGTCACCAGGCTCAGATTGAACAGCATCGTTATGACTTTCAGCAGATCGGGTGTCTGCTGCTGCTGACAACGCATGAAGTGATGCTGGATGATCTCATTCAACGACCGATTGAGAGCGGGGATGTCCTTTCCAATGCGAATACCATCATACTGATGGGGAAAATCAAAGAAGGGAACCGGATGAGCCGGGCATTGCATGTTGCCAAACATCGTGGCAGTGCCGTCGATGAGTCGCTGGTTCCCTATGAAATCCAGGAATCGGGACTCAAGCTGTTGACTTAAGGCTAAGCAGGGAATGTTCTGAGGAGGGAAAACCATTCTCGGAATCAAGAGTCGGCACACGCTATAACAGTTCCGATCGTTATTTCTGGAACAGTCGACTCTGAGAATCAATAAACTGGTTTTCGGATCTCAATTATTGACCGTGTCTGCGTTCTCTCAAAGATAGATTTCGAGAGAAGAGAATCCCCAAACGGGCTAAATTGCAACGCAGAAAACTACAAAAAGAAGGATGGTCATGTTAGTTGATAATTGTGCAGACCCTGTTGATCTGGCAGATCGATTTGTTCAACGTTTAGATCGTTTACACTCGGCCCCGAAAGTTGCACAACAGATTCTGCAACTGACTCGAGATCCGGAAAGCCGCATCGATGACATTGTTCGATGTATCGAGCATGATCCCGGACTGGCAGCGAAAATCCTGCAGGTCGTGAACTCATCCAAGTATGGCGTTTCCCGACAGATCACCAGTATCAAACACGCGGTTTCCTACCTGGGAAAAGATGCGATCCGCATGTTGACGGTCAGTTTTTCCATGGTGGAATCACTGACCAAACGCAGCAAAGGACGGATTTTTGTCGATTACTGGCAGCGGGCCCTGACAATTGCTTCCATTTCGTCTCATCTGGCAAATCATCATAAATGCCTGAAGAATGATGAAGCCTATACAGCCGGTCTCCTGGCGGATGTCGGGATTCTGGTCTTCTCACAGGTGGAACGAGAACAATACAGTCTGATTTATGAAAGCTATCCCCATGGAGAACAACTTGTGAAAGGGGAACAGCGGTATTTCGGATTTGATCACGCTTTGCTTGGGTCCCGACTGCTGGATCACTGGGCACTGCCTACCGAAATGGTGACCGCTATCGAACAGCATCATGGGGACGGACAGCATGGTGATCCGCTGGGAATGGCAATCCGCACGGGCAGCCTGCTGGCGGGTTCTGTGTGGAATCGCGGTTCCGATGAGTATCTGGAAGCAGAAGAAATTCTGCAAACGTACTTCGATCTGGATGAAGATCAGGTTGAGTCCATGATTGAATCATGCAAACAGGATATTACCGAGAGCGCTGCATTTTTTGGTGTGAATCTGGAAGGCTGAACTGCCGGGCAGTAAATCGAATCGAACGCGACTTCAAAAGCACCGAGCCTGGAACTCGTGATCTGGTCTAACGGCGCCGCTTTGATTTCGCGTTTTCTTTTTCATAAGCCTGTTTAAGGACAGTCGTTAATTCCGTCTGGGTATAAATATAGGGAGTAGGCTGGTTGAATCCCTTTCCGGTTCTGGTTTTGGAAAGGTAATTCCCCAGATTCTTGCCCCCCTTGGTTGTCGTCATATATTCGATCATCGTGTATCCGCCGGGTGAATTGATAAATTCCCGGATACGTCGCTTCCCATAAGGCATGACCAGTATGTGGTCGAGACGATCATACCCCCCCGGCATCTGGGAAATACGCCGCATGAAAATAATCCCTTTAGGCGTGCTGAGTTGGGCGGCCAGAAAATCGGTGTCGGCGTGCAGACGTTTGAGGATCTCCTTCTCCGCTTTAACGGTCCAGCCAGCCTGTTGCAGTTCCCGGAACAGGGGTTTGATCTGACCGCGCGTCAACAGATCTCCTGATTTGTAGCCTTTGCGATCCGTAAAATATTCCTCAATGATCTGCATGACTTCATCCAGAGGAGGAACTTTTTTCTTTTCAGCCGTTTCAGGAATGATTTCCGGCAGTGGATTGGCAGCAGGAACTCCAGCGTTCTGCGCATTCCCTCTGCTCACTGGAATCAGGCAGGTCAGGACTGTGACGCTAAGAAACAGTTTTCGAATGGCAGACATGGGTTAAAATCTTCCTTCCTGATTGATGATTGACCAGAAAAACGACCAGATAAATCAATGAATGTTTACCTTATCGACCAGACTCGCGGGATTTCGTCAAACGCAAAATAAAAGCTGGATGGACAGGACTGCTATATTAACTTTACCACACTGTTGCAAAGTGCATCACTTTTTTGCTTCAAAAGTGTCTAATCCTGCCTGTGCGAAACATAAATGTTAATCCTGGTAAAATATGTTGTTTGGAAAGTAAAACAGGTTCTTACCGAAAACTTTAGGGGTTATGATAAATTTTTTAATTATTTCGATTTTATTTCAAACCGGAACCAGGTTTGCTGCGTATAATATTCAAGAAGTGAGGATGTACTTGACACTATCGTGAGTTTGTAGGGCCTGTTGGATTAATCAAAGGAATGTATCCCATAAGAAAGGAGTCCACTGATGTTAGTGCTCACAAGACGCAAGGATGAAGAGATCATTATTAACAATAATATCTCGATTAAAGTACTGTCAGTTAAGGGTAATCGAGTTCGACTGGGTGTTGAGGCACCTGATGATGTTTCAGTCAATCGGGCTGAGATCCGAAAGCTGGTACAGCAGTTTGAGGTCGAATGTATTCCCGCGCAAGGTTGCGGTCTGTAAACGACCAGACTGGTTAATGAGCTGTCAGGCAGGCTGATCTGAGATCAGTTTTCCATTCAGGTCATGTCTTGAAGTCTTCAAGAGACTATTCTGCTACCCCACCACTAGACAGGAGTATTCCTGTTTCACGTTTCTTGTGCTGTTTCCAGAAGAAAAGCCATTCCATTGCTGGATCGAAGTCTACGCCAGGTCGGAGGATTTGGTAGGCGTCCGGCTTGCGACAGGGACTTTTACTGGTTTTGCCTGGGGGGCTGGATAAATTGGAATATATTTTCCGATTACATTAAAGATACCTGTTGTAGGGATCCGATAGATATTTGGGGGGAAGTGTCTATCGAAACTCTTTGTTCTCGCTGTGGAACGGTTTTCAATACCGGAACCACAGCGGTTCAAGTCAGGTATCCAGATGATTTACGGCATGTACCTCTCAGCGCAAGGTGCCGAAGCAAATTCGGTACGGCTTGATGTGCTTTCAAACAATATGGCGAACGCGAATACCACATCATTTAAACGTGATGTGCCCATCTTTCGCGTGAATCCTCCCCATGATCAGCATGAGGGGGCGCTCAATCCATTGCCCGGCGATCTGGAAAATCACTCTGGTGGCATTTCACTGGAATCGATTTCCACTGACTTTGAACCCGGTTCGCTGATCACTACCAACAGTGAGTTCGATCTGGCATTAAAAGGACAGGGGTTCTTCCAGGTTGGCAACGCGCAAGAATCATTTCTGACACGCAACGGCTCCCTTTCTATTGACGGAGATCGTCGCCTGGTCACGGCCGATCATGGCATGCCGATTCTCACGACCGATGGTAGAGAAATCAAAGTCCCGATTGAAGCATCCCATGTCGCGATTACCCCTGATGGCGTGGTCACTCCCTTAGATGCCGATGATCAACCGATGGGGAAACTGGGACAACTGGCTGTCGTGATGCCAGGGTCTCTGGATGAACTCGTCAAGATCGGGAAGAACTTGTACACAACAGAGGGACGTGTGAATCCGCTGGAAGGACCGGCGAATATTGCACAGGGCTTTCTGGAAGCTTCCGGTACGAATTCCGTAGAAGAAATGATGGAACTGGTGACCTCGTCCCGGATGTTCGAATCCAATATCAATATGATTAAGTTACAGGATGAATCGCTCGGGCGTTTACTGCAAAGTATGCCGCGACGTTAAGCAGACAATTTTTGAAAGGTGACCTGTTTTCAGAAGACAGGTTAAGGGAGTAAGGAGACAATCCATGGCAGTAAGAGCCCTGTATTCGAGTGCAACGGGAATGGCTGCAAACAGCTTTAATCTCGATATCATTGCCAACAACCTGGCGAACTCCAGCACCACTGCGTACAAGCAGAGTCGCGCCAACTTTGAAGATATTTTCTATGAAAATTTCAAGCTGCCAGGCGTGCAGGATAATCAGGGAAATATTACACCGACCGGAATTGCATTGGGTATTGGTACCCGGGTTCAGAGCACCGAAGGGGATTTTGAACAGGGGTCGATTCTGCCTTCGAATGGAACCTATGATCTGGCAATCGTTGGCGATGGTTTTTTTCGCGTCAATGACGGGACCCAGGACCTTTACACCCGCGCCGGTAACTTCTCATTGAATGCCAATGGAAACCTGGTGATGGCGTCTGCCGATAAAGGTTACCAGCTTCAGCCCACGATTTCGATTCCCCAGGATGCGATCAACATTACGATCTCCGGTGACGGCGTCGTCAGTTATCAGCAGCAGGGGTCAACCCAGATCCAGACCGCCGGCAATATTCAGATCGCCCGCTTCATTAATAATCAGGGCCTGGTGCGTCAGGGAGACAATCTGTATACGGAAACAACCGGTTCAGGACCTTCCCAGTTCGGTGATCCCGGTACAGAAGGCCGCGGCCAGCTGCGACAGGGGTTTCTGGAACAGTCCAACGTGGAACCCGTTCGCGAACTGGTTGAATTGATCAAAACCCAGCGTAACTTTGAACTCAACAGTCAGGTGGTACAGGCCGCCGACCAGACCTTACAGACCGTTGCCAACCTGCGTCGTTTCTAAAGCTGATCTTTAATTTTACAAAGTCGATATTTTATGTTTCGTTTCAGGATCAAATCGTTCTTGAGTTTCTCCATGCTGGTCTGCTGCTGTGTCTGCAGTGTAGACAGTCTGCAGGCAGAAATTCTGCGTCTGAAAGCAACCGCCAGGGTGAATACGTCCGTCGTACGCCTGGGCGATATCGCTGATGTGCTGCACGCCGATCCGGAACAGGTCACACGTATGCAGGGCATGATCCTGCAGCCGGCGCCTCCCCAGGGACGGACACAGGTCATCACCATCTCACAGATCCGGGGACGGTTACAGGCTCTGGGTGTGGATTTAAGCCAGCTGGAACTGACCGGACGCAGTCAGGTGCAGGTCAGTTCGCAGGAAGTTCATCAGGAACCACAGCAACAGGCGGTCACCACGCAGCAGGATCAGCAGCAGGCAGAACAGAAAGTGCAACAGGCACTGACTGACTGGATCAGAAGCAGTTATCCCAATTCAAAACAGTTTTCTCTCAAAGTCCGCCTGCCTCGAGATCACGTGCAGCAGGTGCTCGACAACCGGGCAGACCTGTTTCGCTTCGCCGGACTGGATCAACTTCTGGAAACAGAGCAGGCCATCGGTATGAAGCTGCTGGATGCCCAGGGCCAGTCTCACGAATTGCGCATCATCTGCCAGCTGAAACGAATCCCCGAGATTCTGGCTGCCAAATACACTTTAAACAAAGGAACCGTTGTTCGCGCCGACGATCTGGTCTGGATGCGACCGGAAAAAGATCAGACCGGCATTACCGATCCCCGCCTGGTGATTGGCAGAGAACTGACGCGGACCGTGTATCAGTCTCATGTCATGCGAAGTCAGGATCTGATCGAAGTGCCCCTCATCCGCGACGGAGCGATAGTGACGGTTTATGCCCGACGTGGCGGTATTTCGGTTCGTCGTGAAATGCGGGCTCAGGGCACCGGAGGCATGGGCGATCCGATCACCTTGATCGCGCTGGAAGGCCGCGACCGGCTGATGGCAACCGTGACCGGCTATAACCAGGCTGAAGTGAATTACCGACCCGCGAATGAAGTCCAGCAGACCGCCGGGATTCAGTTTATTTCTGGGTCCTCTGATGCGTCAGCCGGTAATACTCAGTCCGGAACCATTCAAAATGCGGGCGGGTATGCGATTCGAAGAGGGGGAATTCGAAAATGAAAAATATAACACGAAACAGTGAGCGAATCTGTCAGCGCACGAAGCTGCTGGCAGTGTTACGGGAGGCGATTTCCCTGGGAAGTATCGTATTGTTTTGTTCGTCTGTTGTGTCGGCGCAGGAACCCACAGTGCAGGGAACCGCGCAGGCTAATTCGAGCACTGCAATACGATCCTCCCAGGGTACTTCCACACAAGCAGGAGCAACACAGGCGCAGGAGCCTGCGGAAAAAAAAGAGCGACGCGTCCCCCGGCTGGCGTCAGCACAGATCAACGAGTTTGGGTTTCAGACCGAAGCACTCGAGCTGACATCCTCCCTGGCAAACACCTTTGGTCAGGGAGACCTGTATACCAATTCTCCCAAGCCACCGTTGATCAGAGATTATTCGCTGATCTATGTGCCCGCACCGGAACCGATTGTCGTGAAGGTCCACGACATTATTACGATCATGGTTGATGAAAAATCAAGCGTGACCGTTGATTCCCGGTTCAACCGGAATCGAACTGAAACACTCAAGGCGGAACTTAAGGAGTTCATGCGGATCGATTCTGCAGGGAACCTGGCACCGGCGGCTTTGAACAGCCCGAAAATTGATACGCAGCTGCAGGGACGTCTGCAGAGTACCGGTCAGTTAGCCGACCGGGAAGGCATCCAGTATCGGATCGCTGCCATCGTGGTCGATATCCGTCCTAATGGAAACCTGATTCTGGAAGCCCGTAAAAGTATCCGCACCAATCATGATGTCTGGGAATATCGCCTGACGGGTGAAATTCGCAGTAAAGATGTCAACCGTGATAATACGGCGTTAAGTGAAAATATTGCCAATCTGGATATCGTCAAACACCAGAGAGGTAAAGTGTATCAGAGTACCAAACGACCATGGGGGGTGGTGTTGTACGACTGGTTCTTTCCTTTTTAATACCTTTTCTTTTTGCTGAACTGTGACGGGATATTCCTATGCCACCCCGACGATTCAAAACGGTCGTATGCCTGATGATGTTCTTCGTCTGTCTGCCGTGTTCGGTTTCCGAACTGCAGGCGCGGACACGCGTGGAAAATATCTGCAGCGTGTATGGTATGAAAGAAATCAAACTGACCGGCATGGGACTGGTGGTCGGCCTGGATGGCACGGGTGATGGCGGAAAAAATCTGCCCACGATTCGCAGCCTGGCTGCGGCTCTCAAACATTTGAATAACCCGGTGGTCGATCTGGCCGATCTGTCTGCTGCCAACAATGTGGCGCTGGTCATGATTGAAGCAACCATTCCTGCCAGCGGAATCCGTAAAGGGCAGAAACTGGATTGCTATGTCAGTTCCATGCTGGGAGCCAAAAGTCTGCGAGGCGGACGATTGCTGGTCGCGCCGGTGGCAACACCGGAAATCGGAAACGGGATCGGTGCCGGTCTCTGCTCGGGCGGAATCATTCTGGAAGATGAACTTTCGCAGGCAACGGGAAAAATTATCAACGGCCTGGTCATGGAGCGGGACTTCGACCTCCCGTTTATTGACCGCAGAACACGCTCCATCACACTGCTGGTCGATCGGCATCATGCCGGTTTTCATACTGCCAGCGAAGTGGCACGCGTGATCAACTCGGAATTCAGTTTTGAAGCCGGGAATCGGCAACTGGCGATTGCCCAGGGGCCGGGGCGGGTGTTTATTCGGATTCCTAAACAGTATATGGAATCACCGGTCGAATTTGTGGCTGCCGTGATGGAAGTCGGCATTGATCGCCCGCATCAGCAGGCACGGGTGGTTGTCAATCCAAAATCACAAACGGTTGTTGTCACCGGCGAAGTGGAAATCAGTCCGGTGGTGATTTCACATAAGAATTTAACTGTAGGTGTCGGAAATCCTGCAGAGGGGGGGCTACCGGGAGGCTTTGTGCCGATTACGGGTGAACAGGGACAACAGAGTACGCAACGACTGCAGCAACTGGTGGAAGCATTAAACCAGCTGCGTGTACCGACGGAAGATGTCATCAGCATCATTCGTGAGTTGCATCGCTCCGGAAAACTGCACGCCGAGTATGATGAGCATTGATCAAAGCTGAAGCCGGTTCCATTTCAAAATCACTTTTCAGGGATTACCAGTGATGACCTCTCTCTCCGCCATTCAACCGTCATTGAACCAGACCTCACTGCTCTCCAATGCGAGCGGCGCACCTGCTGAATTAAATCAACCAGGCCAGAACTCATCGGAACTGAAAGAAAAGTTCCAGGAGTTCGTCGCGGGAACATTTTACCAGCAGATGTTTAAGGCAATGCGGTCGGCACAGGGGAAGCCCGCTTATTTTCATGGAGGCCAGGCGGAAGAAATGTTTCAGTCGCAGCTGGATCAGCAGATCTCACAAGACCTGGCGAAAAAGGATGGCGGCAGCTTCTCTGACGCGCTGTTTTCCTCGTTTTCGCGACAGTTGAATGCGAATTCGCTGGATTCGATTGATGCAGCTGCAAATATAACGCCTTAAAAATTAACACGTTAAGTTGGCGATACAGATTCTCGTTAAAACAGACGCGAGACCTGGATCGATTATGCCGATTATAACGATAGGCGATTATCTCCGCTCACAGGGCGGATTATGTAAACCGGGAGAAAGGGGGCTCCTATGCATGAAGCACAAAGTGCGTCTGCACCGACTCAGCATCGGCAGTTACTCAGCCAGTTGTCAGGGGTCCTGCGTGATCTGGAACCCATACAAAACCAGTTGCTGGAACTGTATCAGAAGAAATCTCAGGCGCTCAGGCAGATCGATGTCAAACTCATTGATGAATGCGGTGCCATTGAAGAAGAACTCACACGCAATCTGCAGTTTGTTCTACTCAGGCGACAGCAGTTGCTGCAGGCCGCCGGTCAGCAGGGCCTGCCTGCCGACTCACTGCATGATCTGCTGCTGAAACTGGATGTCCCGGAAGCAGAGTCCTTCTTCCCGAAAATTGAAGCAGCCCAGCAGCGCTCCCGGAAACTGCGGCATGAAACCTGGGTCCAGTGGATTGTGTCCACCCGCTCTTATCAGCATTACTCACAGGTACTGGAACTGATTGCCCATGCCGGCCAGAAAGTGCCTACCTACTCACGTGGTCAAAATGAAAGCAGCACAGGGGGGGTGATTTTTGACGCATCGGCTTAATTCTTCTCTGGAAGAAATACCAGTGGTCCGTTGTGTTGAAAACACGTCATTTGCTACGGAAAAACCGTCATGGGACTAAACGCTACCCTATCAATGGCCAAGCAGTCGCTGGAAATATTCGGGACCGGGATCCAGGTCGCCGGTCAGAATATTTCCAATGCGGGTACGCCGGGTTATATTCGCGAAGAGTTGGTGCTCAATCCGTCAGCCCCCTATCGACAAGGCGCGCTGATTACCGGTACCGGAGTGGAAATCTCCGGAATTCAACAGCAGATCGATCAGTTCCTGGAGACTCGAATCCATTCCGCGAATACCGACTTTTCTTCCATCGACGAACGTAACACGATCTTTAAACAGCTGGAAAACGAATTACGGGAATTAACTGACGGAGATCTCTCCACCGGGCTGAATAATTTTCTGTCGACGATAAATAATGTCGTCAATCAGCCCAGTTCGATTCCTGATCGGGAATTCGTAATCAATGAAGCAGAAAAATTTGCAGCCGATATCAGTTCGCTCCGTTTACGTCTCAACCAACTGCGTGAAGTTCAATCGGTGAATGTGGAAAATCTGGTGTCAGAGGCCAATGACCTGATTGATAAAATCGTCGATTTGAATCCCAAGATTTCCAAACTGGAAGCATCGGGGTTACTGCAAAGTGATGCCGGTGCATTGCGTTCTCAACGTTATGAAGCACTGAATCGACTGTCGGAACTGATACCGATCCGCTATCGCGAACGCTCAGACGGGGCCATCGACGTGTTTACCGGTTCCGACTACCTGGTTCTGGCGGGAACTTCTCAGAAACTGCAGTTAGATACAGATACAGACCGCGGCGTCGTGGTACACGAAGTCCTGCTTACCCAGACGCAGAGTAATATTTCACGAACCGGGGGCGAACTCAAGGGGATCATTGAGGGGCGTGATGACATCCTGGGGGGCTTCGTTGATCAACTCGATACGTATGCGTCGAATCTCATTTTTGAATTCAACAAGATCCATGCTTCCGGGGAAGGGACCGCGGGCTTTCAACAGGTGACATCCGCTTCGCGCGCTCTGGACTCGACAGCGACGCTGAATTCGGAACTGTCCGGCTTACCGTTTCAGGCAAATCACGGCAGTTTTCAGATTAAAGTGACTAATAAATCGACGGGGATTACCAATACCGTCACTGTTAATGTGGACCTGGATGGCATTGGTTCTGACACCACTCTCGACAGCCTGGCTTCCACCATTAATGGTTTGGCGAACCTCAATTCCAGCGTTTCTACAGACGGCCGACTGTCGATCAGCGCCGATGCCGATTACGAATTCAAATTCTCAAATGATACCAGTGGCGCCCTGGCTGCGATTGGCATCAATACCTTATTTACCGGCGGCGATTCCAGCGATATCGATGTCAATTCCGTCGTCAGTCAGAATCAGCAGTTTCTGGCAACCGGTCAGGGGGCAGGTCCATCAGATGGCAGCAATGCCGTGTTACTGGCGGCTTTCTCTGAAAAGCCCATCGATTCACTGGGAGGCATCAGTCTCGATAATTTCTACGAAAAAATCGTCTCTAACCTGGCACAGTCTTCTGCGTCTGAAGGCGCCCTCGCGGAAGGAGCACAGACTTTCCGCGATTCACTGATGAGTCAGCGTGAACAGTTTTCCGGCGTCAGTATTGATGAAGAAACAATCAACGTGCTGACTTACCAGAGAGCCTTTCAGTCAGCAGCCCGGCTGGTCAGTACGATTGACGAATTATTTACGATTCTACTTAACATCTGAAAGTTTCTTTTCACAGCGTTTCCGTTTCCGTTTCCTGTTTTTCGGTGTGATACAAAATGACAATTGGTCCCATTTTGCCAGGTCGCCTGCCTTCGACAATGTTGTCGAATCGCTTGAAAGTGTCCCTGAATGACAATGCGCTGGAACTGGCTAAACTTCAACAACAGGTCTCTACCGGACAGAAGTATTCGCTCGCCAGTGAATCTCCAGGAGCTGCTTTGCGGACCATCATTCTGCAGTCGACTTTTGAACGGCAGCAGCAGTATCAGTCCAATATCAACACCAGTATGAGCATGCTCGCGATGAGCGAAACTTCGTTGAGTAGTGTCGGCGATGCACTGAATTCGGCGAAAGCCATTTCGCTGTCAGGGGTGGGATCGACTTCATCCGACGCCGAACGTGTCGCGCTGGCTGACCAGATTGCCTCCCTCAGAACGCAGGTGATTAACGCCGGCAATACCACTTTTCGCGGGCAGTACCTCTTTTCCGGTAGTCAGACCAATGTTGCTCCCTTTGAAGAAGGTGCCAATGGTCTGGTGGTCTACCATGGTGATGATCACCAGATCCAGACTTACATCAATACCCAGACATTACTCCCCAATAACTTTGACGGCATCTCAGCCTTTGCTGCCAGCTCGCCGGAATTTGGGAGTGACATCGATCCTGCCTTGACTCTGCAGACCCGCATTTCCGATTTGAATGGCGGACGAGGTGTGAAGCTGGGTTCGATCTCGGTGACTCTGGATAACGGAACCCCACAAACCCAGACCGTGTCTCTTTCCGGTGTCGAAGCAATCCAGGATCTCAAAACCGTTCTGGAAAATGCTTTTGCCGGCGGTCCGCTCACGCTGACCGTTGATATTGACCCGGCCAGCGAAAATGGTTTGAGGCTCACCCCATCCGCCGGTACTGTTGCAGTCTCCAATGTCGCCGGTTCCACACTGGCGACCGATCTGGGAATTGCCAGTACTGCAGTGGCTCAGGTGAACGGGGGGGATATTGATCCCGGGATCACGTTGCAGACCACACTGGCTTCGCTCAATGGTGGCACCGGAATCGGCACTACAGCAGGTAAAGGGCTGGTCATTAATAATGGAGGGCAGACCTTTACCGTTGATCTCTCTACCGCCACCACGGTCGAAGATGTTTTTAATCTCATTCGAACTGCTGATCCGAATCTGAATCTCGGTTTCAATGACGCCGGAAACGGGCTGGCAATTTCCAGTCGTGTCAGTGGGGCTGATTTCTCCATCGGTGAAAACAATGGTGGGACGAATGCCGCCGGGCTGGGCATTGCCACTTTTTCCGCGAGTACGTCGCTTTCTGAATTGAATTACGGGCGGGGCGTCGACGTGGATACCGGAAAACAGTTACAGATAATTCGTCGGGACGGGACCACAATCAATCTGGATTTGAGTGGCACAAAAAACGTACAGGACGTGATTGACCGTATTAATGATTTTGAAGACTTCGACGGAACAACACCGCTGGCAGATCTCAATCTGGGGCAGGGGGTTCCCGTCGGAGCCACGACCCTGGATATTACCCGCCGTGATGGTTCGGTGGTCAATGTGAATCTGGCCGGTGATGCGACCGTGCAGGATGTGCTGGATTCGATCAATGCCGTCGATCCGGGTAACCTGGTCGCCAGTATTGATCCGAACACCAATGCCTTTCAGATTACTGATAACTCAGGCACAGGGCCTTTGAGTATTGCCAGTAATGCTGTTTCAGATGCACTGGGACTGGCTGTCACAGAAGCGGGAACCGATAACAGTGTGCCACTCCAGGGAAATTTTGTTCCCATTAAACTGCAGGTCACACTGAATACCACCGGTAACGGCCTGACAGTCTATGACGCTTCCGGTACGGGCCCTCTGGAAATTCCCGCGAACGAAATTGCCTATTCTCTGGGAATAGATGGCATCGAGTCGGGCAATGATCCACTCGTGGGCCTGGTGGGAGATGAACCAAATCCCAAAGAGTCGACGGGCGTGATCAGTCTGCTTTCCCGTCTGGAGAACGCGTTGAGGAACAGTGATGACCAGGAAATTGGTCGTATTGGCGGCTTGCTGGATACCGAAATCGCCCGTTTGAACCGGGTCCGGGGAGATATCGGCAGCCGCATGAGCGTTCTGGAAGAAGCGGATAACCGGCTCAAAGACCAGGAAGTGAAAATCCAGGAATCCATTTCCAACGATTTTGATACCGATCTGACCCAGATTCTTGTCGAAATCACACAAAGGCAGACCGCATTTGAAGCAAATCTCCAGGTGACTTCTTCCGCCCTGCAACTGACGCTGCTTTCCTATCTGTAAACCGGCGCCTGCCTCGAAAGCATAGGGACCTGTAAGCCGAACGTCTCCAGCGCTCCGTAAATCTGGTTGGCGCACCTCTGCTGTCAGGGACACAGTACGCTGGAAAGTCACTTTTCTCTGCTTTTTTGTGTTCCAGCACAGATTTTCCGCCCTGCCAAAGTTGAAGAGACAGATCAAAAAGGTTACTGTTATCCGCTCCCTTGCGGTTCGTATGCGCTCATCTTACCGGCGTATTTCCGACTGTGTGGCTGAATTCCCTCTATGAAATGACATGCACTTTTGAAGTGCATATTGACATAAGTATTGAATATTATATCGTTTACGTTTGAGGAATAACCGGTGTCTACTACAAAAACCTTTATGGCAAATGCAAAAACTATTAACCCTGAGTGGTTTGTTGTTGATGCAGACAATCTGATTGTGGGACGGCTGGCCGCCAAAATTGCAACCGTTCTGATGGGAAAGCACAAGCCAACCTATACGCCTCATGTGGATACCGGGGATTATGTGATTGTCGTAAACTGTGACAAGGTAAAGTTTTCCGGTAAAGAACTTGCCCACGACTCACACCCCTATTTCTCACAGAAGATGCTGCGAAAGGGCTACGCGACTTATTCAGGTTACCCCAGTGGTCTGAAAGTCGTGACTGCGGAAAAGAAACTGGAACGGGGTCAGTCGACTCAGGTTCTTTCTGAAGCCGTCCGTCGTATGCTTCCCAAAAACAAGCTGGGCCGCCAGATGCTGAAAAAGCTGAAACTGTATGCCGGTCCGACTCACGAGAATCAATCACAACAACCTCAGGATATGCCAGCTCACCTGCTGCCTTAATCTGAGCAGAAGCAGACAAACTTCTATTTATCCCTTTTCAGAATAATAAGATAAGAGTAGTTAACCGTCATGGATAATGAGACTCCAGAAGAAGAAGTAACCGCCGAAACGACAGAACAGCAGACTCCGGTTGAAGCTGAAACAGCAACTTCAGAAGAAGCCACTGCTGACTCGATGACAACTACATCAGGGGTTCCTGAACTGACTCTTGGTTCCGGCGTGCCTGCGGAAGCCGAAGAAGACGAAGTTGTCAAGCCTGAGCCTGTGATCCGGGGAAAACTGGATAAACATGGCGTCGCTATGGGAACCGGTCGTCGTAAGACTGCCGTCGCTCGAGTTCGCATCAAAGCCGGTTCCGGAAGCCTGACCATCAATGGCCAGTCTCTGAATGACTATCTGAGAGTCGAACGGGACCGTCAGATGGTGGAAGCCCCACTGAAAGCAACCGAGACCTTCGGTAAAGTCGATGTCTGGGTGCGGGTCACCGGTGGTGGAACGACAGGTCAGACCGGTGCGATTGTGCTCGGTATTGCCCGTGCTCTCGAAGCTTACAACAACCAGTTCCACGAAACACTGAGTGCAGGTCGCTTCCTGACTCGTGACAGCCGTATGGTGGAACGCAAGAAATTCGGATTCAAGAAAGCACGCAAGAGTTTCCAGTTCTCAAAACGGTAAACTGCGTGTGATCAACATCAAGCAACATCTGGTTCTGTTGTTTGTATGAAGTCATCAACACCCTGGCTGGCGCTGATTCCGGTCAGGGTGTTTTTTTACAGAGAAACCGGTCAGGATTGGCGGGAGAGGCGCGTTGCTCCTGCTTTCTCCCTGGTGTGACCAGAAACCGGTTTGTAGAACGGGTCATTATCTCAGGCAAACGAGGCATTCCGCATGTATGGGCGATTGTTGCTACCTGAGCTTCAGGTGCTGTTGGATGAAAATGATAGTGCAGGAATCAAGGAGTTCTGTGAGGCACTCTATCCTGCAGTGACAGCGGAGATCCTGGCGGAAATCGACAGCCAGAATGTCTGGCGCGTGCTTGGTTGTTGTGAAGCCCAGAAGCAGGCCGAGATCTTTCAGTTCCTGCCACTCCCTCAACAGATCGAAATTGTCGGCGTGATCGAGCGGGGCCCGCTTTCTAAATTGATTGAAGAGATGGCACCGGACGACCGGGTTGACCTGCTGTCACGGATGGATGATGAGCACGTGGAAGAACTGTTGCCCCTGATGGCACAGGCGGAACGCAGCGACATCCGTAAACTGCTCTCTTATCCGGAAGACAGTGCCGGCGCGATTATGACGACCGAATACGCGTCGTTGCCCGAAAATATCACGGTCTCACAGGCGCTCGAACGATTGCGGCAACAGGCACCCGACAGTGAAATTATTTCCTATATCTACGTGGTCGACGAAGGACGTCGTCTGCAGGGCATTGTCTCTTTGCGCGAGTTGATCTTTGCCCGCCCGGCACGTCCCCTGTCAGAAATTACCAATCGCGATGTGATTTCGGTGCGCGTCGATGACGACCAGGAATTCGTCGCCCAGCAGATGGCCCGCTTCGACTTTATTGCCATTCCAGTCGTCGATCATCAGAATCAGCTGGTCGGGATTGTGACCCACGATGATGCCATCGATATTATGCAGGAAGAAGCGACAGAAGACACCTATCGTCTGGCAGCGGTGGAGCCTCTGGAAGACAGCTACCTTTCCACACCCTTAAAGACGGTCATTCAGAAACGGGTGGGCTGGCTGATTTTTCTGCTGGTTCCCTCTTTTCTGGCGGCGAAAGTGCTGGAACATTTTGAAGGGGTTTCCGACAAGTTTGAATGGCTGGTTCTGTTTATCCCCCTGATCCTGGCCAGCGGCGGAAATGCCGGCTCACAATCTGCCACACTGATCATCCGGGCGATGGCCCTGGAATCAGATATCCAGCGCGATGAACTCCGCGCACTGCTGCGTAAGGAGTTACAGCTCGGGCTGCTGTTGGGAAGCATGCTGTCAGTGATCAGTTTTCTGGTTTCGTGGGCTTTTACTTCTCAGTTGATACAGGCATCCGTCGTCGGCCTGGCGGTGTTCCTGGTGGTCTTGATGGGGATTTCTGCAGGGGGAATGCTGCCGATGGGCTTTCGCAAACTGGGCATGGACCCGGCTCTGATGTCGAATCCCTTTATTACCGCGCTGGTTGACATTCTGGGATTGATTATCTACTTCCAGGTGGCACTCTACATGGTGGGCTGAGAGCGTGGCTTACTGATTCAGATCCGCCGATTCCGGATCCGGTTCGGCATCGAGTGCTTTCAGTTCAATGCCCATCATTTTCATCAGTTCCAACGCGTTACTGTGTTCTACTATGCCGGGACGCATGCGATAATCAAACGTCATTTTCCCGTCGATCAGCTGATCTTCAAAATGCACGTTCTTTGCCAGTGATCCAAACTGGTCCGTGATTTCGGTGAGCGCCAGGTCATGAGTGGTCACAATGCCGATGCCCCCGCGTTCGATCAGCGTTTCAATCACGCTCTGGGCACCGATGCGACGATCGTGCGAATTGGTTCCCTGCAGGATCTCATCCAGCAGAAACAGGACCGGCTCCGGTGCGTCTGCCAGGTGCACGACCGCTGAAAGTCGCGCCACCGACTGGTAAAACAGCGAAGCGCCCTGCTGCAGCGAATCCTGCACCCGCATGGCTGTTCCTGCCTGCATGGGAGTCACCGTCAACCGGGTTGCCCGGACAGGAGCACCCGCCAGCGCGAGGACGAAATTGGTCCCCACAGTACGCATCAAAGTACTTTTGCCGGACATGTTGGAGCCGCTGATCATCAGCAGGCGGTGTTCTGCATTGAGCGTCACATCATTGCGTACGACCTGGTCGAGGGGAATCAGTGGATGCCCCAGATCAACGCCTTCGAGTCGCGGCCCATCGGCGGTATCAGCGATTTCCGGAAAGGGATCTTCGGGATGTTCGTAGGCATAACCGGCCAGTGAGCAGAGTGCTTCAAACTCGCCGACCGCCGCCAGCCATTCAGGGCAGTGCGGCCCGACCCGTTGCCGCCAGCGTTCGATGGCAAACATGTAATGGAAGGGAATTCCCAGCAGAATGGTCAGTGGCGCCGAAAACTGATTGCGAAAACAGTTATTCAAGCCCTGAATATTCCGTCTGAGCTGGGCAATACTCCGTGAAGGCGGGACGCCATCAGTCTGGAGGGCGGTGATAATCGTGGTGAGATGCGGAGACTGAAACTCCCGCTGTTCAATCAACGAGAGGACATCCGCAAGCACCGAGAGCCCGTCACGAACTTCGTCGGTCTGGTTCAACAGTTCGCGAATGCGTGAGCCAATGCAGAATAACAGGCAGACCTGGATGATGATGGCAATGCAGATCGGAGCAATGCCCGAATACGACAGCAGCCAGCTGATGACCGCCAGTGCGGCGAAGACCCCGGTGATCATCGAGGCCCATTTCAGCCCGGCGGGAATCTGGATCAGAGGCTGTTTGACCCAGACGGACAGATGAGTCTGTTCAATCTCGCTGTGCTGTTCCGCTTCCAGCAGTTCGAGGGTTTCGCGAAAATCCAGTTCGTTTCGCAGTTCCTCCACCGACTGTTGCCGCGCCCTGATTTCCTCGGCCGTCGCGGGAGTCAGTAACCAGCGGGCCAGCGTCTCTTCACCCAGTTTCGTACGGGCAGAGCAGATCAGTTGAAACAGGGAACCCCGTCCCAGCAGATCCAGGTCGCCGGCGTACATATGCTGGGGATCGTAATATTCTTCCCCCGCAGGTCGGACATCAATCCATTGGTGATTCAGGCGATCCAGGGCGGTCCGATAATAGGCTTCCGCCTGGCGTGCCCGTTTCAGGCGACGGATACAGCGGGCATGTAAAATGATCAGCAGTACAAATGCCAGAATCGGGGCGGCGATCCATTTCAGGCTGAGTGCACCCCAGACCGTCGCTGCCAGCAAAACAGCGATGCCAGCGATAAATACCAGGCCTCTGAAGGTGGAAAAGCGGTCGCTTTGTCTGACGAATGCCTGTACCTTGCCCGACCGGTCTTCAAGCCGCCGTTCATACTCGATTCGGGGATTCTGTTGAGTTGGGGAAGGTTGCATCGAACTGGTAAACTATCGAGAACGCTGACTGGTTAAAGCTCACTTCTAACCTATTGGCAGGCGCAATACCAGCGTAAACAGAGGCGAATTCTGATTTGCAATGGGTCTGAAATCCGGGTAAAACAAGACTTCCATTCCTGTTCCCTCTGGAGACTTCTCACATGGATTCGATCCCCGTTATCGACACTCATCAGCACCTCTGGGATTTAGACCTGTTCCAGCTACCCTGGCTCGATTTGCCCGGGATGGATGTCCTGCGTAACAGCTTCCGCATGGCCGATTATCGGGAAGCGACCCGCAATTGCCCCATCACAAAATCGGTGTACATGGAAGTGAATGTACACCCAGGTTTACAGCGACAGGAAGCACAATACGTGCTGGCATTGTGTGAAGCAGGCGATAATCCGATGTCAGGTGCCGTCATCGGTGGCTGTCCCGGCGAAAGCAGCTTCGCCGGCTATCTGGAAGAGTTTGCCGGCAACCCGTTCGTGAAGGGAGTCAGAACCATCCTGCACGATCCCGACCGTCCGCGCGGCATGTGTCTGACGCCGCAGTTCAAAGAAAATATCCGGCTGCTGGGAGAACTGGGTTTGAGCTTTGATCTCTGTATGCGCCCCGCCGAAATTCAGGACGCCGTCGAGCTGGTCGACGTCTGCCCGGAGACACGCTTCATTATCGACCATTGCGGCAACATGAGCGTGCAGCCCGATCAGCAGCAGGACCGAGCCGCCTGGGAAACCGGCATGCAGCAGATGGCACAGCGCGAGCACGTGTTCTGCAAGATCTCGGGAATTATCGCGACCGCCACCAGGGGAGCCTGGCAGCCTGCAGATTTAAAACAGAACATCGACTTCTGCCTGGATACGTTCGGAGAAGACCGCGTCTTCTTCGGCGGCGACTGGCCCGTCTGCACGCTGACGGCCGACTTCGAAAGCTGGTATCAGGCACTGCGGTGGATTGTGCAGGATCGCGGAGAAGCGTTTCAACGAAAACTGTTTCACGATAATGCGGCAGCCTTTTATCAGCTAAACAGCTGACACTTTTCCAAGCTCCTACAGTGATTAGAAATTTAAGTTGATTCCATACCAGGGAGGCAAGGATATGAGACGTATGATTTTCGCGTGCCTGATCTTGATGCTATTGCCCCAGGCGGCTTACACGGAAGAGCTCGATGCAGCAGCGAGCACGGCGCTGGTGAATCTGAATCGTGAGTTCATGAATGCGCACGCGGTCGCCAGGAAGTTAGACCTCGCCGCTGGCGGGCCGATCATTCTGCTCGAGGATGGAAATCGTTCTGGTTCGCAATGGTTCGGAAACGACATCGGAGATCATTCTTCCCCGGTACGACACGGTCAAAGTCTTTGCTCATATGCCGGTCGCGATCTACCTCATGCTCGGCCCACCCGGTGCCGGCCAGCTCGACACGCAACGTCTGCAACAACTGGCTGAGTATCATGGGCAGATCCACCGGGTCGAGAAACAGATCGAGCACATCGGTCTGGAAGGGACCAGCCTCAAACGACAGCAACAGCTGCTGGCTGATTCCAGGCAGTTCCTGGAAAAAGTGATTCAACGACAAGAGTTCAGCACCGAAGAACTACATACTTTCACACGCAGTATGCTGCCGATGATTCAGGCGAATATTGCCGAAGCCGCGGCGAGTCAGCTCGATAGCATGCATGAGCAGGTCATGGCCTGGAAAAAAGAAATGACGCCGGAAGAATGGCAGAAGCTGCGCGTCTCGGTGAAGGGTGCTGTACTGGCCCGCGATGGCAATCTGGCGATGCAGTACTTTGAACGTCTGTTGAATCTCAAGGGGCCCGGTATGCGGCTCATTTTTATGGAGCGCTATGCACCTCGCACACCGATGCTGACTTTACTGGCCACTCGCTCTGTCGATCGCGGAATCAGCATCGCCTTTTTCGACAATCCCGACCGCATGTTCCGCGACGTCCTGGCAGACGCCGCGGCTGCTCACATCAGGAAAATGAAATTCGACTAGACCGTATCCCATTTTGACCTTTATGATCGGTCGGGCTCAAATGCTTCGAAATCATCCTGTTCGATCATGTCCAGGCTCGGGTTCGATTCGTCTTTCGCATCTTTCGGGCGGTAATAAATTTTGATCGGGATCTCTTTGAATGGGAGTGCTTCCCGCAGCACGCCGCTCAGGTAACGCTTCCAGGATTCGGTAAACAGTTTCTGGTCGTTACATTTCAAAACGATCGTCGGCGGCTCAGTCGCCACCTGTGTTGCGTAGTAAATTTTGGGACGGTGGTTTTTGGAGTAGGGGGGCTGATTGTTCTGAATCGCTGCTCGTACGATCTTATTCAGGCGACCGGTCGAGACGCGAATCCGCGACTGTTTGTAAATCGTCTGTGCCAGGTTGATGACCTGCTTGATGTTGCGTGAGTCCTTCGCAGTGACGAACGCCACGGGAGCGTGTCGCATGGTACGAAACTGGGATGTCAGATATTCATCCCATTTTTCCGAGGTCATTTTCTTTTCGCGGCCCAGGTCCCATTTGTTGATCACGAAGATACAGGGTTTATGATTTTCATCGATCTCGGCGACCAGCTGTTTGTCGACCTTGGAAACCGTCTCCTGCGAATCAAAAAACATCAGCACCACATTGGCGCGTCGGATACTGCGTTTCGCGCGGGTCAAACCATAAAATTCAATGTCGTTTGCCAGGCTTTTCCGCTTACGCACACCCGGTGTATCGATGGCAAGAAAGGATTTGTCGTCGAATTCAAACCGGATATCGACACTGTCGCGGGTTGTGCCGGCGACTTCACTCACAATCATCCGCTCCGACTCTGCCAGCGCGTTGATGAAGGTACTTTTGCCGACATTCCGCCGACCGACAATCGCAATTTTCAACTCGGGATCAGCAGACAGCGTATCCCCTTCCGATTCTTCCAGCTCTTCTGCCGGGGGCAACTGCTGCATGATCTCATCGAGTAATTCATTCCGGTTCCGGTTCCCTTTGACACTCGTCAGTACGACGGGGGAATTCGTCAGGCGAAAGAACTGTGCTGCTTCATCATCGGTTTTGGTGGAATCACATTTATTGATACACAGGATTTTGGGTTTCTCAATCAAGCGTAATCGCGTGGCGACTTCTTCATCCAGGTGCGCCACACCCAGGGAGCCGTCAACGACAAACAGGATCAGGTCGGCTTCATCAATGCCGACCTGGATCTGGCGTTCAATGTCTTCTGACAGATCGTCGCTGTCGGTGATGCCGATTCCGCCGGTATCCACCAGTTCAAAATAGCGGTCTTTTTCATGGACCAGGTACGTCACGCGATCACGGGTGACTCCAGCGGTCGGGTCGACAATCGCCACACGATGTCCGGCGAGCCAGTTGAAAATGGAACTTTTGCCAACATTGGGGCGCCCCACGATAGCAATTTTGGGAATGGCCATGGTTTTACGTTTTTCTTTGGAAAGCGTTTTCTGTGTGAATCAAACAGGATTGGGTTGGCTCTCTTGATTTCCAGAGTCGGGACCTGTATCCCTTTAGTCTGCTGGTATCAGAATCTGTTGAGCGCCCGCCGATTCGAAGTATTTATATTCTGCTGGCATTCAGAGCGTGCTGATGCCGGGCGGTTATGAAACAGAACTCGACAGGCCGCCTGTGGCGGCTTCTGGCATAGTAAGCGGTTGAGTCATATTTCTTATAGATTATCCAGTTGGGAGACGATTGTTAATCAACTGGCGCTATGCGTTTGGGAAGTTCCGGCTAAATGACGGCATTTGAGCATGAATTGGCGGCCTGGGGGCCCGATTCCCCCTGTTTTCAGGGAACGGATGCTCCAGTCTCCCTGGACGAAGCCCACGCATATTGCCGTAAAATCGCCCTGGGACATTACGAGAATTTCCCGGTCGTCTCCTGGGCACTGCCTCGGGAACTGCGTCAGCACTTTTATAACGTTTATGCCTTCTGCCGCTGGGCCGATGATCTCGGGGATGAAATCGAAGACGCCGACCAGTCGCTCCAACTGCTCGCCTGGTGGCGGTCTCAACTGGTGGACTGCTATCGGAGCATTCAGAATACCGCGGTGCCCCCACAGTCGTCAGTCATGCCTCGTCTGCATCCGGTCTTTATCGCGCTGACTCCTACCATTGTCAAATACGATCTGCCTCAAACTGCCTTCGATGATCTGATCCAGGCGTTCGAACAGGATCAGCGTGTCGGTGAATATCGGACCTTTACAGAACTGCTTTCGTACTGTCAGAGAAGCGCCAATCCGGTGGGGCGGCTGGTACTGCATCTGTGTCAGACGGTTACTGAGGAAACAGTGGCCTGGTCCGATTCGATTTGTACCGGATTGCAGCTGGCGAATTTCTGGCAGGATGTCGCCCGCGATTTTGCAATCGGCCGCATCTACATTCCCCGGGAAGATTGTGAGCAGTTTGGCTATACCAGAGCGCAATTTGAACACAACGAATTCAACACTGCGTTTCAAAATCTGATGGCGTTTGAAGTGCAGCGTGCGCGGCAGTACCTCCTGAATGGTGTGCCTTTGATTGCACAGCTTCCCGGACGTCTGCAGGTCGACATTGATCTGTTTATTCAGGGGGGCTTAAAAATACTCGATCACATCGAACAGCAGCAGTTCAATGTCTGGAAACAGCGTCCCCAGGTATCCCGTTTCGAGTTCGGCTTACTGCTGTTTCAGAGTCTGCTGCGGCGTTTTTCTGGCAGAAATCGTTGATTCGCGGTGATTTCAACAGCTTGTGTCTGGAAACAGTCGGTATGAAATTCTGATGAAGAATCGTGTAATCTGATGTTTTGCCCTCTTTCAAGCTGGTCTCTTTTTGCAAGATGAGGGGGCATTGGAAAGTTTGCCGATCAGTCGGTTCAGAAAAAATTCTTTTGTCATTTTCGATGATCTGAAGGTTGGATTTGAATGAAATTTGTGTGTAGTTTCTACAAATACAGTGTTTTGCAGAGTCTTGCTAATGATTCTTAACATCTTTGGACGATGTCCAACATTTAGTATTGACTACTGAAATATACACACTATATTGGGTGTTATGAGTGAGTGACTCACAAAAAATACTAAACGGGTGTTTCGTTGTGGGTCAAGAAAAAGTTGGTTTTGCCAGGTCTTTTGGCAGTGTGTTTTTGAATAGTTCCGGGCCGTGCTCTTGTCTCTCTCCAGACTGCACAAAATACCCGCGACCTGCTCATAAAACCTGTCTCTCAGGGGTTTGGTGGATCCTCAGCTCTCACATTCAGATGGTTTTAGAAATCGAATTTCAGATCAGTGAGGGTTTCGTAAGAGCAAAAGGAGTTGCCAGTTCATGCACCATAGATATGCTGCCTGCCTGCTCCCGTCTCTTCATGTTTCCTGTCTTGTCTGTTGTTACATTCTTGGCCCTCTGCTGCGAGCTCACTATTTGTGGGGCACTGTGCGTGTCATTACGGGCTCATCACAACGTTTCTAATTGATACACAAGCTGCTGTCGGCATGGACACAGCCGGATTTTTAGCATTCCATTTAAAGGAGGCAATCGAATGATTCGAGCGCAAACAGAATGGGTCGTCACGAAGCGCGGGGGGCGGACAGCTCCTTTTGATGCTTCGCTGATCGGTCGGGCAATTTCCAACGCTTTCCGCGCGGAACTGAACCTTGCGGATAATCAACCACTCGATGACGAAATCCGGATGGAAATCCCGGAGATGGTCGAGTCGGTTGCCAATGAAATTGCATCAGCGGCCAGTACAGACGCCGGGGTCGAAGTTGAAAAAATTCAGGACGTCGTTGAAATGATGCTGATGCGACGCGGGCACTATCGCATTGCCCGTCGCTACATCGTCTACCGTGCGGAACGTGCCAAGCTGCGTGCACTGCGTGGATCTTCTGATCTCGTCGAAGAATCAGAAAGCATCAAATCCACCACGCCCCGGTTTCATGTGATTCTGACAGACGGGACCAAGGTGCCCTTCGATGAAGCCCGTATTCTGGCCCGGCTTTCCGATGCCTGTCGCGGGCTGGAAGGGGACTGTTCCGCGGAAGCACTGCTGGAAGAAGTCATGCGGTCGATCTTCGACGGAATCTCCGTGGAAGAACTGTACCGCGCGATGATTCTGGCGGCCCGTACCCGGATCGAACGCGATCCTGCTTACGATACCGTCGCTTCACGCCTGATGCTGAAAATCATCTACAACGATGCCCTGGGAAATGCGCCCTCGGACGTCAATGAATTGAATCAGCTGTATGTCGATCGTTTTCCGAAGTTCCTGGAGGACGGGATTGCCGCCAAACGACTGACCCCCGATCTGCATAAGTTCGATCTGAACCGCATCGCTCTGGCTTTGGAGCCAAAGCGGGACCACCTGTTCCAGTACCTGGGTCTGCAGGCCATCTTCGATCGTTACCTGCTGCACATTGGTGGCCGACGTATCGAAACACCCCAGTATTTCTGGATGCGTGTTTCCATGGGACTGGCGATTCAGGAAGAAGGGGATGCCACTGGTCGGGCCATCGAGTTCTACAACATCCTCTCCTCGTTCCGATTTACATCGGCAACGCCGACACTGTTTAACTCGGCCACACTGCATCCGCAGTTGAGCTCCTGTTACCTGTCGACGGTGAACGACGATCTGGATCACATCTTCAAGTGTGTTGCCGACAATGCCAAGCTCTCCAAATGGGCCGGCGGACTGGGTAACGACTGGACACAGATCCGGGCAACCAACTCCCACATCAGTGGTACCAATGGTCAGAGCCAAGGCGTGATTCCGTTCCTGAAAGTGGTCAACGATACTGCGGTTGCCGTGAACCAGGGCGGAAAACGCAAAGGCGCTGTCTGCTCTTACCTCGAAACGTGGCACATGGATGTCGAAGAGTTCCTCGACCTGCGTAAAAACACAGGCGATGATCGACGTCGTACCCATGACATGCACACTGCCAACTGGATTCCCGACCTGTTTATGCGTCGGGTTCGCGAAGATGCCGAGTGGACTTTGTTCAGCCCGAATGATGTGCCTGATCTACATGATCTGTACGGTCATGATTTCGAAAAGCGTTACGCCGAATACGAACGCATGACAGAGACCGGCGAAATCAAACTGTTCCGCCGTATTTCTGCTGTCGAGTTGTGGCGTAAAATGCTGACACGCCTGTTCGAAACCGGACATCCCTGGATTACCTGGAAGGATGCGTCCAACCTGCGTTCTCCTCAGGATCATGTCGGCGTCGTGCACAGCAGTAATCTCTGTACCGAGATTCTGCTCAACACCTCACGGGATGAGACGGCTGTCTGTAACCTGGGTTCAGTGAACCTCAAGCTGCACATCGTCGATGGTCAGCTCGATCTGGGCATGCTGGAAGAAACCGTTCGGACTGCGATGCGGATGCTGGATAACGTGATTGACATCAATTACTACCCCACTCCCGAAGCACGCAACTCGAATACCAAGCATCGCCCCGTTGGTCTGGGAATCATGGGTTTCCAGGATGCGTTGCTGGCACAGGGCATCAGCTATGCCAGCATGCAGGCCGTTGAGTTTGCCGATGCCAGCATGGAAGCCATTTCCTACTTCGCGATTCTGGCCTCTTCAGAACTGGCCGGCGAGCGGGGACGTTATGGTTCTTATACCGGTTCCAAATGGGACCGGGGCCTGTTACCCATCGATACGCTGGACCTGTATGAAAAAGAACGGGGGATTCCGGTCGAAGTCGATCGCCAGGCTCGTCTGGACTGGCAGGTCGTTCGCAATTCCATCGCTGCCAATGGCATGCGTAACAGTAACGTGATGGCGATTGCTCCGACAGCCACGATCTCTACGATCATCGGTGTGTCTCAATCGATTGAGCCTTCCTACAAACATCTGTATGTGAAGAGCAATCTTTCCGGCGAGTTCACCCAGGTCAATCGCCAGCTGGTGGATGACTTGAAAGCCGTCGATCTGTGGGATGCAGACATGCTGGAATCTCTCAAGTACTATGACGGTTCGGTTCAGGAAATCGAACGGATCCCCGATGAATTGAAGGCCCGTTACCTGACGGCGTTTGAAGTAGAACCCAAGTGGACCATCGAGTGTGCCGCCCATCGCCAGAAATGGATCGATATGGGACAGTCACTCAACCTCTACCTGGCAGAACCATCCGGCAAGAAACTGCATGAAATGTATATGCTGGCCTGGGAACGCGGTTTGAAGACCACTTATTATCTGCGAACACTGGCAGCCACACAGGTTGAGAAATCAACGGTGGACGTCAACAAGTTTGGCATTCAGCCCCGCTGGATGAAAAACGCCAGTGCTTCGGGTGATATTCAGGTCGATCGGGAGCCTGCCGCCACCATGGTGACGCCTGGCGAAAGCTGTAATCTGGACGGTGATTGTGAGGCCTGCCAGTAAACACAGTCTTTTCATCCCGCTGTCAAACGTGTTCAGTTTCTATTACTAAATGGATTTCAAAAAGGTGTTATGATGACAATCCTTAATGCAAATACAAATTCCAAGACTCCGGTTTCTCCAGTAGGCGATACTCCTACGGGCCGTTTCAAAGCAGATAAAAAACGCCTGATTAACTGCTCTCAGGTCGACGTCAACCAGTTGATGCCACTCAAGTATCACTGGGCCTGGGAACATTATCTGAATGGTTGTGCCAACCACTGGATGCCTACCGAAGTCGGCATGACCAAAGATATTGAAACCTGGCGTTCCAGCAAACTCAGTGAAGGCGAACGTTTCGTGATCATGCGGAACCTGGGTTTCTTTGCGACCGCAGAGAGCCTGGTGGCCAACAACATCGTATTGGCCATCTTCAAGCATGTGACCAATGCGGAATGCCGTCAGTACCTGTTGCGTCAGGCCTTTGAAGAAGCCGTGCATTCGCACACCTTCCTGTACATCGTCGAAAGCCTCGGGCTCAATGAGTCGGAAGTCTTCAACATGTATCACGAAGTTCCCGCGATTGCGAAAAAAGATCAGCTGGAAATGGAGCTGACCTCGGAAATTCTGGATCACGATTTCACCACCGATACCTTCGAAGGGGCCCAGGCCTTCCTGAAAAACCTGATCGGTTACTACCTGATCATGGAAGGACTCTTCTTCTACACCGGTTTCGTGATGGTGCTTTCCTTCCATCGTCGTAACATGATGACCGGGATCGGCGAACAGTTTCAGTACATCCTGCGGGACGAAACGATTCACCTGAACTTCGGCATCGACCTGATCAACGGCATCAAGCAGGAAAATCCCGATCTCTGGACTCCCGAATTCCAGCAGCTCATTATCGACCGCATGAAGTATGCCGCCGAGCTGGAAATCGAGTACGCCAAAGACTGCCTGCCGACCGGTATCCTCGGTCTGAACGGCGAACTGTTCCGCGAATATGTGCAGCACATCGCTGACCGTCGCCTGGAACGCATTGGTCTGCCCGCCCAGTACGGTTCTGCGAATCCGTTCCCCTGGATGAGCGAAACCATGGACCTCTCGAAGGAAAAGAACTTCTTCGAAACCCGCGTGACTGAATACCAGAGTTCCGGTTCATTAAACTGGGACTGATTCGTCCGCAACAAAAAGATAAGAGGCATCCTCGCAGGGACCACCAGCCGGTGGTCCCTTTTTTTACGCGCGGGGAGGTCGGAGTAAAATAACAGGCAGCGACTCTCAAAAAACAGACGTGGAATCAAAATCTTCAATCTGCCTGACAAACTTCAAGACAGTCGCTGATCGCTTTAATGCTTTCCGTACAGTTCCCACTCAGACAGCTGTATCGATTCTGTCACAGGTTCTCTGCTGAAATGCTGGATTGCAGAGTTCACCGTCGTGTGATCCCTGGTGCGAAATTAATTGGCAATCTTCAAAGATTTAGGGCACTCACGAAGTGATCGTCCGACGTCTCAATGTCCGAACATTCTGAGACGACGAAATAATAGTTCCCATAAGTGAAGCGTGCTAAACAGGTTGTGTCTCGATGTCCGGTGTGCGGTGAGTGGGAGGTTTTTAACGACCCATTTGATACTCCCTGCGGCACGTTCTTTGCGTAACTGTGTGCTGGAACACGGTGCTCTGTCCCTCTCCTGTTGAAGACCTCTAGACGAGCCTTCAAGTTGAATGCCCTCTTGCTTCATATCATCCACTACTACATCAGGACAAAAACATGAGTTACTTATTGGAAATTAATTCCTTTTGCCATTCCAAAAGGCCCAAAACGACTGTGAGACGCTCCGGAGGCTTCACACTGATAGAGCTGCTGGTAGTCATCGCAATTATTGCCATTTTAATCGCATTGCTGCTCCCGGCTGTACAACAGGCGCGCGAAGCGGCGCGCCGTTCCTCCTGCAAGAATAATATGAAGCAGCTTGGTCTGGCTCTGCACAATTATCACGATGCTCACACCAAGTTCCCCTACTCGAGTGCCAACAATGCCATGGTCTGGACGCAGGCCGGAGATCCGATTCTGAATACATCCGGTTGGACGCTGCTGCTGCCTTATCTGGAACAGTCTGCGCTTTATAATCAGTTCAACTTCACCGCCGCCCAACGCAACAGTACGTTCAGTGGGTGGTCTTCGACGAGTGCGGGAACAGTGATGGGGGCGTCTGCGGACATTACCGCTAATATGGAACTGACAAAAAAGATCATCGCCGTTTTCAATTGTCCGAGTGATGACAATAACCAGACCTACAATGCAGTGTCTCCCAACTACGGCTGTGGTGTCTCGGGAAGTGCCATGACCAACTACGGATTCAGTGTCACCTCCGGCACAGGGCCCTGGGCTTTGTGGCGAGATGAAGGAAGTACCACGAGAGCGCTCTTCGGGGAGAATTCCAATTCCGATATTGCGAAGATCAAGGATGGCACCAGTAATACCGTCATGGTCTGTGAAACGACTCGTCAGGTGCGGGATGGAACCGGTAACTACTGGGGGTGTAGCGTCTACGCGGGAAATGGCGTCAACCTTGGCCACAGCCGCGGAATCAACTACTGGCTCTGTTGCTCCTGGACTCCTCCAATGACAGAACGGCCCGGCGTACTGGGATCTTACAGTATGCCCGGAAGTGCCCATGTCGGAGGTTGTATGATCCTGCTCGCGGATGGTGCAGTGCGTTTTCTCAACGAGAACATCGATGCTTCGATCCGCACCAATCTCTCCCGTATCAAAGATGGCCAGGTGATCGGTGAGTTCTGATTAGGGAATTTGTTTTCCGGGATGTTCCCACGCTCACGGAGGTAGAAACCCGCGAGCGGCGGACTCTGCTTCTCTTAGTCATTCCTGCTTCTTTAATCTCTGGTGGAACAACATGAGTGCTTGCTTAGATACGACGCGTCAATTGACTCGAGGAACTGCGATACTTTTCACAGTCATGCTTACTTCGCTTTCCGGTTGTGGGGGTTCGGATTCCGGTCCCGACATTGATATGATTCCTGTTTCGGGATCCGTGGTAATGGATGGCCAACCGCTTGTCGGTGCGATGGTGGAATTTCATCCCACTGGCGGAACAAAAGGGAACGGGGGATTTGGCCTGACCGATGAGGCAGGCAAGTTTACTTTGACTGACTTTCATTCGAATCCGGGGTGTCCTCCGGGGGAGTACGGTGTGACCTTCTCGAAGCTCACATTGCCGGACGGGTCTCCGATCCCTCCCGATTCTCAACAAGGTGGAGTCGGCATGAAAGAACAGATTCCCCCTGCCTATAACCTGTTCAAGCCGCATGCGATCGTCCAGGCAGCCAAAGTCGATGCGCCGGAATCGAAATTCGAGTTTCAGCTCGACTCAAAAATCGAGCCCCCGCGTTCGTTTTACCGAAACTGATCATCGCGTCTTAAAGAATGTTCGGAGACAGTAAAGAGGGACCTGGTCCCTTCTTCGAAACCCGCGTGACCGAATACCAGAGCTCCGGTTCATTAAACTGGGACTGATTCGTCCGCGACTAAAAGACAAAGGCACCCTCTAAAGGGACCACCAGCCGGTGGTCCCTTTTTTTGCGCGTGTTATGATCTGTGAGAGAAAATATCGGGCTCGACTCGATTGTTGCTGTTGTCGTGAAAGGGAAATGGTAGACTGGTATGCGGTCCTGTTCTGGCTGCATCAGTACAGGAATTTCCTAGAGATCCTGAAGGTGATTACGTACTGCAAAAAGGACAACGCCTGATTCGTTTTGTCTATTTCGTGTGTTCAGACAGAAAAGAAAAGAAGAATGAAAGAGCGATCAATTTCATTTAAGTTGCAGTTATCCCGGTTTCGCGAAAATCCCGTATTGTTCGTGTGTTTCATACTGGCGTTCGTGATACAGCCCGAGTTCAGTGATTCAGCTGAGAAATCGCATACGATTGAAACCGCAGAGAAAAAATTACCTGAGTTCGCAGAACGGTTTTTGGACACACTGCAGAAGAAAAATCCAGAAGAGTTTCAAAAACAATGGGCCAGTTTCGAATTATTCAAAGAACTCATACTTCCCAAACTGGGACCGGGACAAACTCCCAATGCTGCAGGACTGCGTAAATACCATGCGGATATGAAATCTCGTGATGAAAAATTGAAGCGAATTCATTCTCATATTCGGGAAAGATTCAGTGAGCATCAGATCAATCTGAAAACGTTGAAACTAGCTGAAGTCAGCGGCGATATTAAAATGCCAGTAGCTGATCTTGTTGGGTCTCCCAATATTGAGATGATTTTCAAAACGGATTCGGGGACCCTAGTCGAATTTAATAATCTTTCTGGTGGCATGTTCAAGGGACAATGGCGACTGACAGGCGTGCCAGTCACTTTTGAGTATTTGAGAAACAGAGAACGTAAATTTGTTCTGATTCTTCAGTCAGACGATTATTTACCGGTCTATCGTCCTCCTGCAGTTGAGCGCCCGCGAAAAGAAGATCAATACGTAATCAGGGAACTGAAGTATCCTGCCATCAATTCTCAATTGATCCGCATATACGAGACTGAAGATACAGAAACAAAAAGTAAGAGTATTAGCATACTTCCACAGGGGAATATCAAATATCGTGAAATTACCGATGCTGTTTTTAACAGTGTCTTTGAATGTAAGCTTCCTGATGTGAAAAATATTCTCTGTCACCATACAGGAATCTCTGATCTGACATTAAAAAAGATCAACCAGTATTTTTCTGGTTATCTAGAAGAATTGGATGTTCAATCGACAGAAATTACGGACGCAGGAATTTTATTTCTCAAAGACTGTCATCAGCTCAAAAATCTCAACGCAGACAGAACAAAGATAACGGATCGGTGTGGTTCGCAGATCTCTCAGTTTCTCAACTTGGAAAAATTATTCCTCAGAGAGGCTCGGATTACCAATGAGTTTATGAGGTCACTTACGAGTCTGAACAAGCTCAGGTTTTTATTCTTGGATGATACAGAGATATCAGACGCAGACGTGAAGCATTTAAAGTCTCTGGATTCCCTTGTCATGTTGAGTTTGAAAAATACTCTGATCGGAAATGAAAGTATTAAATATCTGAAAGAGATAAAAACGTTAAAAGAACTGGATCTGGAGTATACTCAAATATCTGATGAGTCTGTGAAACATCTCCAAACTATGAAGTTCTTATCCACTCTGAAAGTTGGTCATACTAATTTAACTAGAGATGCGGTCGTTGAACTAATGAAAGATTTACCAACAACACAGATTTTCTCTGACCATTAATCCTTCCAGTTCTTTTGAGCAAGGTCACCAAGCGTTGGCAGGAACTCATCTGCTGATTTGTGTGTCAAGAAGTAAGATTTCGTCATCTCACCCAATGACTGTTTTGACTGATTTTCAAGTTGACGCAAACAGGGTTGGCTGTTAAGCTCTGCCACTGGAATTGAGAACGCGCTTTGATTGCGGGTTTTCTTCCAGCGTCCTTTTCGTTTTCACAGGAAAACAGGTATGACCCTTTATATGCAGCGTGTGCACTGGTGTGACCGGCTGTATGTCTCGCCCGAATACAGACGGGTTGGAGACGCCGACGAATCTGACATGCCCCGGGTCTGAAACGGACACTGCCGTTGCGCGCCTGCTGTGATGCATGTGTCTTTCACTACGCGAGTACTATCAGAGTTACTCTGCGCAGATGCCTGGCCTGCTGCGTTCTTTGATTGGAAGAACGTCTCTGCCTGCGCGCTGCCAGCTGGCTCTGTCTCAACGCCGTGTCCTGTTTTGGACCATTAAACTCATCGACCCCCTGGTTGTTTTTATCACGGTTTGTGAACACGCTCCCGGTCTGCGCACCACTTGCGCCTGAGTTGCGGAACACTTCACAAACACGTTTACGCTACCGGTGCGCACACCCTCTATCGAAGTTGCGCACTACAAACTGTTTCACCATCAATTACATTTAAAAATATAAGGAGCCTCTGAATGGCTATTGCTACGAATCTTGGATTTCCCCGTATTGGCGCACACCGTGAACTGAAAAGAGCCGTCGAAAAATTCTGGTCAGAAAAAATCAGCGAAGCAGAACTGCAGCAGATCGGTCGCGACCTGCGTGAAACAAACTGGAAACTGCAACAGACAGCAGGGATCGAACAGATCCCGTCGAATGATTTCTCTTTCTATGATCAGGTACTGGATACGACGGCGATGGTCGGCGCGATCCCGACCCGATTTCAATGGACGAGCGACGCCGTTGATCTGACTACTTATTTCGCAATGGCGCGAGGCGGAAAAGGGGGCAAGTCGGTCAATGCGACTACTGCCGGTGTCGCCGCGCTGGAGATGACCAAATGGTTTGATACCAACTACCATTACCTTGTCCCCGAGTTCAAACCCGATCAGCAGTTCCAGCTGGCGTCGACCAAAGTCATCGACGAATTCCTGGAAGCGAAAGCCCTGGGCATCGAAACCCGTCCTGTCCTGCTGGGCCCGGTTTCATTCCTGCTGCTGGGGAAGTCGGGGACGGCTGACTTCGACTGCTTAAGTCTGCTGGAGCGCCTGCTGCCCGTGTATGTGGAAGTGCTGACCCGCCTGTCTGCCTCCGGGGCAACGTGGATTCAGATCGACGAACCCTGTCTGGTTCTCGATTTGACGGCGGAACAGCGCGTTGCCTTTCAGCGGGCCTACGATCAGCTTTCGATCATCCCCGGTGGAATCAAGATCGCGTTGACGACTTACTTTGGTCCCCTTGCGGAGAATCTCCCGACCGCCGTTTCACTGCCGATTGCTGCATTACACGTTGATCTGGTCCGCGCTCCCGAGCAACTGGACGACGTGCTGGAACAACTGCCGGCGGAAGTGGCGCTGTCATTGGGCGTCATCGACGGTCGCAATATCTGGAAGAACGATTTCGAACAGTCGCTGGCGTTGATCGAGAAAGCGGTCGACCGGATTGGTGCGGATCGAATTCTGATCGGCCCTTCCTGCTCGCTGTTACATTCGCCCGTCGATCTGGAAAACGAAACTGATCTGGATTCCGAAATCCGGCAGTGGCTGGCTTATGCCCGGCAGAAGCTGGCAGAAATCTCTGTGCTGACTCAATGCGTGAATGCAGGGAGAGAGAGTGTCGCAGACGCACTGAGCGCAAATCGGGCTGCGATGAATGCCCGCCGAAATTCGCCGCGCGTGCATCGTCCGGAGGTGAAAGAACGCAGTGCCGCCGTGACCGAACCGATGCGAACCCGCAAAAGTCCATATGCAGAGCGTCGCGTTTGGCAGCAGAAGACGTTGCAACTGCCGCTGTTTCCCACAACGACCATTGGTTCGTTTCCGCAGACGGAGGAAATTCGCAAGGTGCGAGCCGCATTCAAGAAAGGGGAATTGACAGAGTCGGCTTACGAACAGTTTCTGCAGGCATGTATCGCCAGTGATATTGAGTACCAGGAATCCGTCGACCTGGATGTGCTCGTGCACGGCGAAGCCGAACGGAATGACATGGTGGAATATTTCGGCGAACAGCTGGAAGGCTTCATTGCCACGAAAAACGGCTGGGTGCAGAGTTACGGTTCCCGTTGTGTGAAACCGCCGATCATTTTCGGTGATATTTTGCGCAAGGGACCGATGACGGTAAAATGGACGAAGTACGCGCAGTCCTGCACAAAGAAACTGATGAAAGGCATGCTGACCGGGCCGGTGACGATTCTGCAATGGTCGTTCGTCCGCGATGACCAGCCTCGCAGTGAGACCTGCCAGCAGATTGGTCTGGCGATTCGCGATGAAGTGCTGGACCTGGAAGCTGGCGGCATTCGGATCATTCAGATTGACGAGCCGGCGGTCCGGGAAGGCTTGCCGCTTTGTCGTTCCGACTGGCACGCGTATCTCAAGTGGGCGGTCGACTGTTTTCGCCTGTCCGCAGCAGGTGTGGAAGATGAGACCCAGATTCACACGCATATGTGTTACTCGGAATTCAATGATATCATTGAGGCAATTGCTGCCTTGGACGCCGATGTGATTTCGATTGAAACGTCGCGGAGTAATATGGAACTGCTGGATGCATTCGTTCAATTTCACTATCCCAATGAAATTGGACCGGGCGTATACGACATTCATTCGCCGCGGGTCCCGACGGTGGAATGGATGGTTGATCTGCTCGAAAAAGCATTGAAGGTGCTGGAGCCGCGACAGTTATGGGTGAACCCGGACTGTGGACTCAAGACCCGCAAATGGGACGAAGTCAGGCCCGCCTTACAGAACATGGTTACCGCAGCCAAGACGCTGCGTGCCAAACTGAATCTGAAGGAATGATCCTGCCGACAAGGACAGACGCCTGTTTGTGTTCAGCCCTGGAATGACTGAAAACGGTCATTCCGGGCTGATTTTTACTGAATCAGCGTCTGCCACTTCCAATTTGAGAAAAGATTCGATACCAACGAAGTTATGAATACCTGTTTAAACAGACTGTTCCTGTTGTTACTCTTTTCGGGAGTGACCGCAGGCTGCCAACCCGAGGCGACCAGCCCGAGTTCCGCGCAGGCGGTGCAGTCTGAAGTGAAAGAGACGCGAGAGCCCCTGATCTCTGTGGCGTACCCTGTCACGGTGACTGATTATCGCGGGCAGGATGTCACGATCCAGTCACAGCCTCAGCGGATCATTTCACTGATGCCGGCTCACACGGAAATTCTGTTTGCGATCGGTGCGGGTGAGCAGTTGGTGGGGTGTACGTCTCTGTGTAATTATCCTCCGGAAACCAAATCGTTGAAAAAGATCGCGTTTGCCAATCCGGGCAGTATCAGCCTCGAAGCACTCGTGGAACTGCAGCCGGATCTGATTATTCTCGGCGGCGATTATCATCGACTGCTGGCAGAGCAGCTGGAGAAAATCAAGGTGCCTGTACTCTCGTTTGAGTCACAGTCGCTGGCGGATATCGAGAAATCGATTCTGGGAATTGCGAAAGCCACCGGGCACACGGATCGCGGAAAACAGATCATCCATCAAATCAAGGAGGACATCCAGGCGATTCAGGAACGGGTCAAACCGTTTCAGGAACAGGGTCACCCGCGCGTGTTTTATCAGGTCTGGGATCAACCTTTGATGACGGCGGGGCCCGAGTCATTCATTGGTGAGCTGATCACCCTGGTGGGCGGGGATAATATTTTCGGTGACTTGAAGATTGCTTATCCCCAGGTCAGTGAGGAGACATTGGTTGTGCGCAATCCCGATGTGATTCTGCTGCCGGGACTCAAAAATAATCCGCAGGCAGATGCACGGCAGGCAATTGCTACTCTGAAACAGCGTCCGGGCTGGGACAAAATGAACGCCGTGAAGAATCAGCGGATTTATATTATTGAGGACGACCTGATTTCGCGTCCCGGGCCGCGGGTGGTGCAGGGGCTTCAAAATGTGGCTCAGGCATTGTACCCTGAAGCATTCCCGAAACCCTGACCTTCTGAGTGGGCGCTGCCGTTCATGCAACCTCGCATTCCATTTCTGACCTGGCGTTTCCTGCCTTTACTGGCGGGCTTGTTGATTGCGCTGCTGGTGGGAATCCATTTCGGGGCGGTCTCCCTTTCTTTTGAACAGATCTGGCAGGGGCTCTGGCATCCGGCAGAGGAATCGTACATCAATACGATACTCTGGCAGATCCGTCTGCCTCGCGTAATACTGGCGGCTTGTGTGGGAGGGGGACTGGCGGTTGCCGGTGCTGCTTTTCAGGGAGTGTTTCGCAATCCCCTGGCGGATCCGTTTGTAATTGGTGCCTCCAGTGGTGCGGCCCTGGGAGCCACGCTCGCGCTGCTCTGGATCGCGGGGAGTATTACCGTCATTACCGCGACCTGGCAGATCCCGTGGCTGATTCTGGCGGCGTTCGCCGGGGCGCTGCTCGTCGTCTGTGGTGTGTTTCTGATCGCTTCATTAAGCAGCATTGGTCGAAGTGCACCGCTGCTGACATTGATTCTGGCGGGAATGGCGCTCAGCAGTTTTACCGGCGCGCTCGTCTCGCTGATCATGTTTCTGAACCATGAAATGCTGACCACCATCTTCAGCTGGCTGCTGGGCAGTTTCTCTGGCAGACACTGGAATGAAATCGTGATGGCGGGACCTGTGATTCTCTGTAGTGGCGGATTATTGTGGTTACTGTCGCGTCCGCTGGATCTACTGTCGTTTGGTGATGAGACTGCCCAGACGCTGGGTTTATCAATTGCAAAATTTCGGATGCTGATTCTGGTCGCCGCGACATTCTGTACTGCGGCCTGTGTCGCTGTTTCAGGGGTGATCGGGTTTTTAGGATTGATGGCGCCGCATATGACACGCATTCTGTCAGGCCCTCGCCATGGACTGCTGATTCCCGGCAGCTGTCTGTTGGGAGCGACACTGATGGTCATCGCTGACACGCTGGCGCGGACGGTGATTGCACCGGCGGAAATTCCCGTGGGCGTTGTGACGGCGCTGATGGGCTGTCCGTTTTTTCTGTTCCTGCTGCTCAGTCGCGGTCAGCAGTCCGGTTAAGAAGGGGAACGAGCATGAATCCAATCGAACTGGAAAACGTCTCCTGCGGATATAACCGGCAGGATGTCTTAAAGCAGGTCTCGCTGGGGATTTCACCGGGAACCGTACTGGTACTACTGGGCCCGAATGGTTCCGGCAAGACCACGTTGCTGCGCGCCCTGTTTCACCTGGTGGAAATCCGCGAAGGCAGCGTGCTGATTGAAGGGGAGTCGCTGGTTCAGATGACGCGCAAACAGGTGGCGCAGAAACTGGCGCTGGCACCACAGCTGGAATCTCCACAGTGGCCGATGACGGTCGAAGAAACCATACAACTGGGTCGTAGTGCCCATCGAGGTTGGGTTCAGCCGTTTCAGTCAGAGGATACGAGCCAGGTGGAAGCTGCATTGCAGCAGACCGGACTGACGGAATTACGTCAGCGAAAGATCACGGAAATATCCGGCGGGGAATGGCGACGGACTTTGATCGCGCGCGCCCTGGTACAACAGACAAGCGTGTTGTGTCTGGATGAGCCGACGACGGGACTTGATCTGAAATATCAGGTCGAGATTTTAACACTCATTCGCAATCTGGCACACGAGCGGAATCTGACCGTCATCCTGACCATCCACGATCTGAATCTGGCCAGCAGCTTTGCTGACCAGATCGTGTTACTGGACAAAGGGGAGATCGCAGCGATCGGCACGGGGGCCGAAGTCCTGACGGAAGCCCGCCTGACGGAAGTCTATCAGACACCGGTTAAAGTGCTGCCGCATCCCGAGTATCAGACGCCTCTGATTGTCCCGGTGCTCTGAATTGGATCGCGCTGTTTGATCAGCTGGTGACATAACTGTCAAAGACCTGGACGTTGGCCCATTTGTCTTTGTTTTCAGAGATAAAGGTCAGGTGGTCGGCGGCTTCCTGATATTTGTCGTGTGAGTCTTTGTTGTCGAAGACCACGTTCAGAGCCACGTGATATTCCTGATTATTCACCGGTCGTTGAAACTCGGTACCACGGACCCCGGCGGAAAAGTAGAGTACGCCCGGATGGTCCTTGAGATACAGGTGACAGTCTTTCACCATGGCCTCACTGGCTTCAGGGGAACCGTCTTTGAGGGTGAAATAGACCATGTGTGCCAGTGATGCTTCTGCCATGTTCATGTCCTTTAGTCTCGTTGAAATGAGTTAAGTGCTTGTTATTATATGGTTTATCGGCTCTGTCTTTGTCTGGGAGCCAGATTCCTGCTTTCCTATCTTCTCAAAATATGCTCTGAATGTCACGACATCCGGGGGGCAATGAATTTCGTAAATTATGAAATATAAAATAAAGCGACTTTAACGATTATGCCGATAAATGAGAAAGGTGGGTTATTCGTTCCGGCTGATCCTGTAGAGCCAGTGTCTCAGTTTGACTGAAACGGGAACGAAATCAAAGGAGTGCCATCCAGCACACTTAGTAAAAAAGGAGTTTTTCGATGTCCCCCTGGATTCGAAATAGTATTGTAGTTGCTTCGCTGTTCCTGATTATGACCAATGATAATTCCGCGGATGCTCATATCTTCCAGCGGTTATTTAACCGTGGAGGCTCGGCTTGCAGTTATCCACAACATGGCCGCTGCGGTCACCGTTGTAAAAAACTGGCCCGCCGTTACTTTCGGCGTTGTGCTCCCGTGACTTCATGCTGTCCGGGCGTGTGTACTCCTCCACCGCCACAAATCTGTTACCAGGATGTCATTTGTACCGAGTATCGAATGATACCACGAACGACTACAGTTCCCGTGACCACTTATAAGCAGGTGACCGTGGATGAAGGCTGCTGGCAGCGCGTCTGGGTTCCCAAGATGGTGACCAAACAGATTCAATGCACCCAGTACCAGAAACAGACCAGCTATGTCAAAACTCCAATTCAGGTCAGAAAACGGGTCCAGGTGACAGTGCCACAGTCCACGTGTACTGACTGCATGAACGGGCAGCCTTCGATGATGAGTCCATCACCATCCATGCAGCCTTACGTTGTGCCTTCCACACCGGCACCATCCAGTGCTCCTGTTCCCACGCCGATGTCTAATACATCGCTGGACATGGGAGCCTACCCGACTCTGGCTCCGACAATCAGTGCACAACCGGCGACAGGCTGGGGCGGAAACGGAAGCAGCGGACCTGCCTTCTCAAGCATGGCTGCGACGTTGCCTCCCAGTCCGGCTGTTTTACAGGTTCCCAATCTGCAGACCAACTCAGAATGGCAGACAATTCCTTCCCAGAACTCGTATGCCAGAACACAGACTGCCGTTTCCAGTCAATCGACTTATGATGATTCTCTGTCACGCACTGCATCAGCCAAAGGCGCTTTTGTGCCCGCTCCCTCGGCAGCGACCGTCTGGAATACCGTTCGTCGCTAACGCTTGAAAGAAGCGACAACGCGTTCAATCATTTCGAATCAGGCATACCGGAATCGGCATCACTTTGATGCGGGTTCCGGTTGTTTTCGTATTGCTGGACCGTTTCCTGTTCGCGTTTCATCATCTTGAAAAAAGCAACACCGAAGCCGGAGAGCAGCATCGCCGGCATCGCCAGCATAAATGCGATGCTGTACATGTAAGCGCGGGGCTTGGAATTATCCGTTTCGTTCAACTGTTTACACATCGGACAGGCCGCAGCCTGACTGATCACAGCAGGCGTGGAGAAGACCCCCAGCAATGCGGCTGTCAGAACACAGGATCGAAGGAATGAAAATCGCTTTAACATGTTACGAACCACTTTAAAAAAAACGTGAGATGCTTCTATTGTAACAGATCAAGGGGCCGGTTCCAGCCGGTTTTAACCTGATTTTCAGGCGGCGCCCGGCAAATGATAGAGCATAAAATAGATCACAACTCCGGTGATGGAGACATACAGCCAGATCGGAAAGGTGATTTTGGCGATTTTTCGATGGGCTTCCCACTGCTGTTTCAGACCACGTCGGATCGTCACCCAGGCCAGGACAGGGACAGCCGCCGCAAGCACCACATGTGTGATCAGAATGAAGTAGTAAATAGTGCGGATCGCGCCTTCTCCACCAAATTTCCGGGATGCGGTTCCCGTATAGCTTTGTAATGCGAAGTGGTACAGCAGGTAAAAAACCAGGAACAGGACGGACGTCGCGAATGCGGACAGCATCGTTTTTTTGTGCTTCTGCTGTTCTCCATGTCGAATAAACCAGTAACCTACCATGAGTAGAATGGTGGCCAGGCCGTTCAAAGTGGCGTTGACTGCCGGCAGCTGGTAGACCCAGTCCGGCGCTGTTTTAACTGTTTCCCCGGTATCCGCTTCTGCTGCAGGTGAACCGTCTTCCGTTTGCGCCAGCAGATTGGTCACGATCGGAAGCAGGGTCGTGCTCAGGGAAATCATGCCCGCTTTGGCGGGTGTTTTCGGTTTGGCTGCTTCGTCTTGCTTCGTGTTCTCGGGGGAATCCTGTTGCTGTTCCTCCGGTTTTTCTGTGTCTGGTTTCGGCTTTTCTTCTTTGACGAGCTTACGAACTTCCCGTCTGAGTTCCGCCATCTCGACATCGTCAACCGCATTGTATTTTCCCAGCACGCGTCCGTTTTTATCAACCAGCATAACGTTGGTGGTGTGGATGACTTCAAAGCCTGGCTTGCGGGCGGGACCCTTATTTTCCTCAACCGGCATCAGAAAACTTTTTTCAATCAGGTGAAAGATCTCATTTTGATCGCCGGTGAGAAACAACCACTTTTCCGGATCCGCACCAACCGATTCTGCATAACGGGATAAGACTTCGGGAGTGTCGTTTTTGGGGTCGACGGTAAAGGTTACCAGGCGGAAGTCCAGGTCTTTCAGATCTTTCTGCAACTGATAAAACTGGCCGGAGACGCGCGGGCAGGGGCCTGCGCAACGCGTGAACACAAAGCAGGCGACCCAGGGTTTGCCCAGCAGGTCTTCTTTGGTCACGGTTTTCCCACTGCGCTCGGTAAGGGAAAAATCGTCGATGCCTGCTTCTGGCCAGATGGGCGTTTCGATTTTGAGTGCTTCGGTCTCAATCTCTTCCGCCGCTTTTTTCTGAGCGGCTTCACTGGCTTTCATCTGTTCCAATGCGAGGTCACGTTGTGTTTTCAGCTTCCAGGTTGCGAACGCACTCACGGCGACGAGTACCCAGAGCAGAATGATCAGAATCAGCGGGATGCGACGGCTTCGTTTTGTCTCAGTCATTTTAATTCTTCAGAGTTCGTTAAATAGAATTATATTTATCGGGCGTTTCGGGTGGCCCGCTGTCGGGTCATCCAGATGGCAATCGTTACATAAATTATACAGACCACAGCGGTGACGGTCAGGCAGACAATCATCGAGGGATTGCCCGGCGCACTGGGGAGAGGAGTTCCCGCAGAGAGCAGACGCCGTAAACCGGTCACGCCATACGTCAGGGGATTGGCGCGGATGATCCAGGAAAGCCAGCCGGAATCTCCCGCCGGGAAAAATGAACCGGAGAGCAGCCACATCGGCATCAGAAAGACTGACATGATGGCGTGAAACCCTTGTGTGGACTCCATCGGCCAGGCAATCAGGTAGCCGAGCGCCGTCAGGCTGAATCCCAGCAGGAACAGAAACAGCAGCAGGGGAATGAAACCTGCCAGTGTGATTCCGGTATCGAAGTCCGGCGCCAATCCGACAATTTTTAACAGGGGCCCCAGCAGAATAAACAGGACAGCTTGTAAAACGGCCAGGATCGTTCCCCCCAGCAGTTTTCCCAATACAATCGAAGAACGGGGAACCGGGGAGACCAGCACTCCCTGCAGGAAGCCTTCCTTACGGTCTTCGATGATCGAGATGGTGGAGAAGATCGCGGTAAACATCAGGATCATGACGGCGACACCCGGGAAAAAATATTCCTGGTAGGTCATGCCTGCCGTCGCCCATTCGGGGGCTTTGAAAGAACCACGCAGTCCTGCTCCGAACAGAATCCAGAACAGGATTGGCTGAATCAGGGCACCAATCACGCGGGTCCGCTGTCTGGCAAAGCGGACCACTTCACGCTGCGCAAGTGTCAGGATCGGCAGAACAAAGGAGGGGGTGACTGTGGCAGGCTGATTCATTCAACTTCCTCCGCCTGCCAGAACTGATGACCGGTTTTATGAATGAAGACATCTTCCAGGGTTGGTTTCCCGAGTGAAACGGACGTGACCTGTTCCGGAAAGGCGTCGATCAGATCTTTCAGAAATTCGTGCCCCCGCGGATGTTCCAGACGCAGACTGTGATTAACCTGTTGAGGGGTGACGCCGAATCGCTCTGTAATCTGATTCTGCAGTGCCTCCGGATACTCTGCGTGAATGGTCAGGCAGTCTCCCCCCACCGAAGCCCGTAATTCGTCCGGCGTTCCCAGCGAGATCAGTTCTCCCTGGTGCAGAATTCCCAACCGGTCACAGTGTTCCGCTTCTTCCATTAAGTGTGTGGTGATCAGGATGGTCACGCCCTGTTCGCGCTGAAGTTGTTTGAGGTATTTCCAGAGATCGTGTCGCGCACCCGGGTCGAGTCCGGTGCTCGGTTCATCCAGCAGCAGGACCTGGGGAGCATGCAGCAGGCCTTTGGCAATTTCGACGCGGCGTTTTAACCCGCCCGACAAAGATTCGGCCAGGTCCGCTTTACGATCTGTGAGTCCCAGGTGCTGCAGCACGGACGTGATCCGTTCCCGCAGCAGTCCGCCTGCAATGCCATACAGGTGTGCCTGATGTTTCAGGTTTTCCCATACCGTCAGTTTGCCATCCAGGCTGGGTGACTGGAAAGTGACGCCAATGACGGAGCGGATTTCCCGAGCCTGTGTGGAAAGGTCTCGATCGGCAATTGTTGCGTTACCGGACTGCAGGGGGAGCAGTGTTGAGAGCAGGCGAAAGAGAGTCGTTTTGCCGCCTCCGTTTGGTCCCAGCAGGCCAAAGATCTCTGCGGGGCGGACATCAAAGCTCAGCTGATTCAAAGCCAGCCGATCGCCGTATCGGTGAGAAATATCGGTGACACGGATGCGGGCTGCAGTCGTTGCTTCCTGAGTGAGGGGGTTACTCAACATGACTTTTTTCGGGGTTCAAGGCATCAGTCGTGGCTGCGGTCTGCCGGGCCTGCTCCAGGTAGTCGATTTGTGGTGCTTCATTGGTGTAATAATGAATGCCGATATCGGGAGTCATGGCGATCGTCAGTCCCATCGCGAGAATGATAGTGGGACTGAGCAGCACGTACTTCCATTTTCCTTCGAATTTCAGATGCATAAAATAAATCAGAACAAACAGTGCTTTGGCGCAGGCGACGGCCAGAACCAGCAGTGCCAACAGCACGACGCCGTTCATGCCGATGATGTTCTTTCCTTTTAAATCGATGACGTCAAAGAGGATCGACAGCACCGTGCAGATACACAAAGCGAAGAAGATGGAGGAATATTTGACGTAAGCGTGATCGTGTTGATCTGACATCTGATTAGTGGCTCTCAGTTAAATGATGTAAATCAGCGGGAACAGGAAGATCCAGACCAGGTCGACGAAGTGCCAGTACAGGCCGATATTTTCGACGTAATCGTTCCATTTTTTACTCAGGCGTCGGCCCTGCATCAGCACAATGATAAACAGCAGCATGCCGATCACGACGTGCAGGGCATGAAAACCGGTCAGCAGAAAGTACACCGAGGCAAACAGGTTTCCGTAAATAATGGGTTGCAGAAAATGGACTGGTGCAAGGAACGAACCATACTCGGGGTTCTCCTTCAGGGTTTCCAGCTCTTGATTCATCTCCTGCATGCTGATGGATTCGTCCAGCGCCCGTTCATTTAATTCCCGGTATTTATCTCCGAGATCAAAATAGGCCTGCAGTTCTTTTTTGCGTGCTGCAGGGGTGTCTTCGGCCGCCATTTCTGTCTGCAACTGCTGGCGGAGTTCTTCGACGGGTGTTTCGACTTCCTCTGTTTTTTCATCGGCGACGCCGGCGATTTCCACTGATTCTTCAGGATCCGTGGGTTCTGTTTTGTCAGGCAGCTTTGCAGCAGATAACGCAATGGCCCGTTGATCTACGACGTGTTTCATTTCCCGCATGGATTTATCGATGGCCATGCGCGGGGTTTCCGGAATGTGTCCGGGGAGAATGTCGTATTTGAACTTGCCCGAATATTCATAGGCTTTGATGCCCAGGAACAGACAGGCCAGGAGCAGCGTCAGGCAGAGATAACGTCTTGCTTTGGCAAAGTTTTCGACTTTCATGCCTTCCAGCGCCAGTACGACGAAGTAGCTGGAGAGAATCAGCACAAATGTATTCAAGCCGCCGGCCCAGATTCGCAGGTGGGTGATTTCCGGATCGTCAGGCCAGCCGGGCGAACCGGCGCGGAGCACGATGTAGGCTCCGATGAAGGCCGAAAAAAACATGATTTCTGTCGCCAGGAAAAGCCACATCCCCAGTTTGGAGTGTGGTATGGGAAGCCCCATTCGATATTGTGGCGAATTACTTTCGTGACTCATTATAATCTTTCACTTTACATCGCAGACAATCAAACAGTCGTTGAATCCTGAAACGCGTGTTCGTGGATTGATCAGTTAAACAGTTGCAGTCGATCCCAGGTCAAGGTGAGTAACAGCAGCGGGAGATAAATCAGAGAGAACCAGATTAACTGGCGGGCGGTCTGGCGTGTTTCGTTTCGCAGGAAACGAATCGAGAAGGCGAGGTAGCCAATTCCCAGGACCAGCGCGACCACAGAGTAAAATGTCCCTGTCAGGGAAACATATTGAGGCAGCAGACTGACGGGGATCAGAGCGACCGCATAAATCACACACATCCAGCCGATCATGCGTGGTGCAGGATCTGCGGCGGGCAGCATTTTCAAACCTGCCTGGTGGTATTGATGACGGTACAGCCAGGCAATCGCCAGAAAGTGCGGGAACTGCCAGAAGAACATGATGGCAAAAATCGCGAAGGAAGAGGTATTCAGATTTCCTCCCGCAGCGGTCCAGCCCAGGATGGGAGGCATGGCGCCGGGGATGGCACCGATGGTGGTGCAAAGTGAGGTCACCCGTTTAAGGGGTGTGTAAACCAGCACGTAGAGCACCAGGGTCATCATCGCTAAAAAGGCAGTCAGCAGGTTGACCATGGTTGCCAGGTAAAAAATACCGGTCAGCGCGGCACCAATACCGAATACCAGAACCTCGGGCAATGAGATTTTCCCGGCAGGCAGCGGGCGATTGGCCGTGCGGGGCATCAAGGCATCACTTTTCATTTCCAGCATCTGATTCAGCGAGTTGCAGCCGACGGCAACCAGACCGATTCCCAGCAGGGCATGGATTAAAGGCAGCAGGGACCAGGAGTGGGCGGAGGCCAGTGTATAACCTAATGCCACCGAGATCAGAGCCATCGTCGAAATTCTCGGTTTGATGAGTTCGAGGTAATCGCCTAACCGGGCCAGGCTGACAGGTTTGGCGGCGGTTTTCGATTCTTCGACAGCGATGTAAGATTGTTGAGTTGTAGACATTTCAAACGTTACCTTCGGCATTCGGTAAGGAATCAGTAGCAGAGAGAGATTGCTCTGACGATCTGTTTTTATTTAATTGATGGAGTCGAAAGACACGGACCGAATACAGGGCCGTGGTCATCAGGAACAGGATTCCGGTCATCAGGTGCGCGGTTCGGAAAAGAGACTGTTGCCAGGAACCGGTTTTCGCGACGAATCCAGCGGCAGGTAATCCAAATACAGTAATCCAGGCACCAATCCCAAGCAGGATCTGGAAGATGCCAATATGCAGCATGCCCATCGCCGGTCGTTTCAACCATTTCACTTCCGATTTGCGAGCACTGCGAAATTCGATGATCACAAAGATTAATACCACAAAAGCGAAGCTCATATGCGGATGCAGGCCGGTTTTAAAGTGTCGGAGGAACCCGCCCAGAAAATATTGAAACAGCACGAGCAGCGGAACCGTGATTGCCAGGCGACGACCGTAGCCTGCCGGTAAAACCGGAGGATCGTTACTGATGGCAATCCAGCGTTTACCGAGAACCATGGTCAGGAAAGACATCAGGGTAAAGACACAGGCACCAAAAATACCGTGCGCCATCGCCAGCCCTTTGCTGTTTTCGGTAACCCGGGTGCCGCCAATGATTCCCTGAATGATCACGCAGGCCAGGACGGCAATACAGACATTGCGGATCCATTTTCGATCAGCCACTTTACAGGCGACTATGACCAGAGCGATGGACAGAAAACCGACCAGCATTCCCAGCAGGCGGTGTCCATGCTCATAAAACTTATCGGCAGTCTGGTGAAACCAGGAGTAGGTCAGCATATTTTGCCCGTCGGAAGTCGGCCAGTCGGGGAATGCCATACCATACCCTTCGGTCGTGACGTGACCGCCTACAATCATCAGAGGCAGCGTGGCGATTGCAGTCGCCAGGGCCAGTCTGAAAAGCCAGGGATGATATTGTTGCTGGTTCATTGGGATAACTTTTGGTTAACGTTTCAATTTACACTGAGGTTTCGGTATCGGTAGACGTGTGATTTGCCGACGGCTCACATTTCTGTTCCGTCTGCATCAGAAAATCTTTATCGCCATTCACGACGGCATATTCATTGGGTCCGTGGTAGACCATCGGTACAAAATCGAAGTTTCCATGTCCTGGAGGAGACGGAGCCGCCCATTCCAGCGTCGTCGCATTCCAGGGATTCCGACCTGCTTTGGGGCCAAAGAACATGCTGTAGAAGATGTTGATGAACAGCAGGATCTGGGCAGCACCCATGATGATGGCAGAGATTGTCATGAACTGATTCATCGGCAGCAGATGTTCGAGGTAACCGTGCAGGTATGGATCGGCATAGCGGCGGGGCATGCCCTGCATTCCCAGAAAGTGCATCGGGAAAAATGTGCCGTTAGCACCGATGAAAGTCAGCACGAAATGCGTTTTACCCAGCTTTTCATTCATCATCCGGCCGAACATTTTCGGGAACCAGAACTGGATTCCGGCGAAGACACCAAACAGGGTGGCACCGAACAGAATGTAATGGAAGTGGGCGACAATGAAGTAGGTGTCATGGAAATAGACGTCCACGGGGACAGCCGCCATGAAAATTCCGCTGAGCCCGCCGACGATAAACATCGAAAGGAAGGCAATGCAGTTCAGCGTGACCGTATTGAATTCCAGCTTCCCACCCCAGATCGTTGCGGTCCAGTTGAAGGTTTTGATTGCGGAGGGGAGCGCGATCATCATGGTGGAAACCATGAACGCCATCCCGACGGCAGGGTTCATGCCGCTGGTAAACATGTGGTGCCCCCAGACGATGAATCCGAGGCTGGCGATGGCTGACATGGAGAAAACCATCGGCTTATACCCGAATAACGGTTTTCGACACATGCAGCTCAGCATGTCGGACACCATACCCATAATCGGGAGCAGCATAATATAAACCGCGGGATGTGAGTAAAACCAGAACAGGTGCTGCCAGAGTAAAGGCTGTCCGCCTCCCACCGTAGGCGCGGCGTTATTGATGACCAGCCCGGAAGGATAGAAGAAACATGTTCCGAATAATCGGTCGGCAACCTGCATGAATCCGCCGGCGGTCAGAACGGGAAGTGCGAACGCCTGCAGAATGGCCGTGATAAACAGTCCCCAGATGGTCATGGGCAACCGGAAGAAGGTCATGCCGGGAGCACGCATATTGATGATGGTCGTCATGTAGTTGATTGAGCCCATCATGGAAGAGAACCCGACAAAGGTCACTCCCAGCAGCCAATATGTCTGCGCGGTTCCCGAACCCGGGGCCGCTTGCGCCAGATCAGCGAGTACCGGGTACGAGGTCCAGCCTGCTGCCGGACCGCCGGCGTACTTGAAACTCATGCCGAAGCAGGCGATTGCCGGCCACATGAACCAGTAACTCAACATGTTCAGTTTGGGAAATGCCATATCGTCCGCGCCAATCATCAGCGGGATCAGAAAGTTTCCGAACATCCCTGCGAGGATGGGGATGATCACCAGGAAAATCATCACGGTGGCATGCATGGTAAACAGCATCGTGTAAAATTCAGGTGAGATCTGTCCGCCTTCGGCGGCAAACAGCCATGGCCCGACAATCGGCATCGATTCCCAGGGGAACGCCAGCTGCCAGCGGACCGCCAGGGCAAGTGCACCGCCGACAATCATCATCAGCAATGTGGTAAACAGGAACTGGATCGCGATGATTTTATGGTCTGTTGAAAAAATGTACTTCGTGATGAAGTTTCCCGGCCCGTGATGCTCCTGGGGAGTCAGAATCGGTTGCAGTCCGGTGGGGGAGGGATTCAAAACACTCATTACTCGGCGGCCTCACTCTCTGAGCCGTTTTCGTTGGCGGCAATTTTTCCCAGTCCATCATAGGATTGCTGCTGGGTCAGGTTTTTCAGATAAGCCTGGTATTCTGCTTCGGGTTGCACGATCACGTGGGCTTTCATTTTGTAATGGCCCCAGCCACACAGTTCCGCACAGACCAGATCGTAAACGCCGGGCTTGTTGGCTTCGAACCAGACGGGAATCTGCAGGCCGGGCAGGGCATCCTGTTTGATCCGCAAAGCGGGCAGGAAGAACGAGTGCTGCACATCGTCGCTGCGCAGCTGGATCAGTACCGGTTTGCCGAAGGGGACGTGCAGTTCATTGACGGTATAAAGGTCATCGGGCTGTGGTTTGGGCTGAAGTTGTTTCCCGATGGCAGGATAACGGAAACGCCATTCGAACTGGCGCGCGGTGACTTCTGCCAGGGGATCTTTGACAGCGGCTTCCGGGTAGTGATTTTTAAAGCGAAAGTCCGCCCAGAGGTTCATCTGGTAGAGGGCCAGAAATAACAGGATGGCACCGGGGATGATACTCCAGATGAGTTCCAGTTTATGGTTACCGTGTATGTACTGGGCTCGCTCATCACGATTATTGGCACTACGCCAGAGAGCATAGACAAGGACTGCCTGCGTACCGACGAACACAAGTGCCGTGATGGCCAGAATTAAATAAAACAGGCTATCGATACGGATTCCCAGGTTACTGGCGGCTTGCGCATTGTCGTAGGGAAAAGACCAGCCAATCAATGGAGCTGCCGCGCAGGACACGACTGCGGCAACAGGCCAGAACAGAAAAAATAAACACCATCCTTTACCCACGAAAGGTCTCCCGTTTGGTCATTGATTGAGAATTCAATTGGTTGTCTTAAATGAGTTCAGATACAAAATAGTCAGCAACACGGATCGAAGTGATTACTTGCTGTAAGGCAGGCTCATCACATAGTTGACCAGATCCCAGCGTTCTTCATCTGTCAACGCAGAGGGGCCAAAGGCTGGCATCGGCGTACCCTTGATGCCGGCAAAGATCCGCCGATAAATGTCGATCGGTCGGCGTCCACCACGATAAATACCACGGTGCAGATCCCGGGGGGGCAGCTGATTTCCCCAGATATCATGCAGTCCGCGATTGGGATATTTTTCATTGGTAACCGGGTTGGTCCAGAAGTCCTGTGTGGCAGACCCGTTGCCGCGTCCCTGGGGACCATGGCAGGTGGCACACTTGGTTTTATTGCTGAGGTACAGTTTGCGTCCCCGTTCGCGGGATTCCGGTGAGTCTGGCACGCGGGGAGACTCAGGGATCACCAGCGCCTCTTCCAGGTTTGCTTCTTCCCAGGCTTCCGCAACACTGGATGTGGCGAAATCAAGTGTGTCCGGGAAGTCCAGTTCCATGTACTCTTTGAGTTCTTCATTGACTTCTTCCGGCGTTTCCCCTCCCTCTTCACTGGTTCGTTCGGCAAAGGTCTCCTGGGAATAATCAAGGAACAGTTCGTCGACCAGTTTCTTTTCCGTTTCCCCGCGAATGGAAAGCCAGATGACATAGTTGACAATCGCAGAGACTTCATCGTTGGTCAGCAGTTTAAAGGAAGGCATGTACGTCCCGGCGATTCCTTCTTTGACGGTTCGCTCCAGATCGTGTACCTGTGCTTTATCGGTCGATTTGGTGGACGTGTATTTGTAAATGCCCAAACGAAAATCACGAGGGGGAGGATTCAGATAGCGGGACGTCGGACCGGTGCCTTCTCCCGACATACCGTGACAGTGCATGCAATGCCGATTGTAAAGATCGCGGCCAAACTGCAGTCGCGTGCATTCGACCAGAAAAGTATCGCCGGGCTGAGGATCGATTTCCGCAGATTTCTCAACAGCGATAATACCCGTCTCAAAATTGTATTCCTTGATGCGTGAAATCTGTCCCTGGGCTTTTCCGGAGGTCCACTCCAGGGGCAGTCCCTGAAGTTTGTCATACGCGTTTTCCAGGCCTGTGGTTTGAAAGCGGATCAGGGGGGCGTCGGCTCCCGTAGATTCGACTGATTTGACCTTGCCTTCCACATCGCCGAATTTCGTGGGCAGGCCTTCAAACTGAGTGAGGGCCAGTGGATTGCCGAACTCTCTGACCAGCGCCTCTTTGACGGGTTTGGCGGCGGCAGGCATGAGTTCATTGGTCTTCTCGGAGAAGATAAACTCAACCTTGGGCTGTTCGCACCCCGCGATGGTTATCACCGGGAATAACAGCAACAAAATGAAATCACGATACCCAAATCTCACGGAAGTGAATCCTCACTCTTTACTTATTCTGACAGTTGATTGATCGCAGTCTGTCGAGTCCGTTCACCCCCGGAAATTCGAACTGACCCGGGGATTTCTATTTTCCTTATGCCTCAAGCGATGCAGGGACGCGGATCAGTCAATTCACTGGAAAAATACGGAGATCAATCTGTTCATGTCTGCAATCGTTTTCTGACAGGTTTGCTTGCGCGGGGTGGGAGGCTTAACAGCCTGAATACTTAAGTAATTCTGGCAATGCTCAGGCGTTCTGACAACCAGCGTTTCCCTTTAGAAAGCCTTTTCTCACAAGCAGGAAGGCCCCCATCGGTAAGGTCCCAATCGCGGGAATCACACTTATAATATCGTATTTTCTTTGACTCTCTTTTTCAATCAGCACAGGCTGTCGTTTCACTACAATCCTGAGTAAACTGTTTTCACAGAGGCGAACTCTCTGTTTTTTACAGCTACAGTGCGAACAGGATTGAATGGGCACCTCACAAACAGACATGATCCGGGAATTCGACCGCCTGATTCGCAGGGATCCGGGAAAACGGGGCCTGATTGATTCCGAAAGCCGGTTTGGACCCCTCTGTCAGGACCATCTGCTGCAGGCCGCCCAGACCATTGGGGCCAGTGCATCGCAAGTTGTGATTATCACAGGCTTTTATGTCCCCGGAGCACCGGTTCCTGCTGCCGAAACAGATGGGCCCCCCGGTGCTGTTTTGCTGGCGTTGATTCTGGAAGCATGTGGCATTGATACATTGGTGGTCACTGATGCGTTGTGTGCCCCTGTGCTGACGGCGACCGTCGATGCCTTCGGTTACGCCCGCTCCCGGCTTGTGGTTCTGGATCCGGATCAGCCGGGCTGGATTGAATCATTTTTCAGTCGACAGAAAATCAGTCATCTGATTTCCGTGGAGCGAGTAGGCCCGAGCCACACGATGGATTCCTGGTCGTCTCAGTTTTCTGATCGCAGTATGGATAGGAGCATATTTCAGCAGTGCGTCCCGCAGGCACATTTTGACCGCTGTCACAATATGCGCGGAGAAATCATCGATTCTTTTACGGCCCCTTTACATCAGCTGTTTGAGCGACTGCCTGAGTTTTTCCCAGCCGCGATTACAATCGGTATTGGCGACGGGGGAAACGAGATTGGAATGGGCAGCATTGCCTGGGAAGAACTGGATCGCCGTATTGCTTCGGAATTTTCCAGCCTGATTCCCTGTCGCATTGCGACCGACTGGAACATCGTTGCCGGAACCAGTAACTGGGGGGCTTCGGCACTAGCGGCAGCGGTCGCGTTATTACATGATCAGACGCGCATTCTGTTTGACTGGCAGCGGGATGAGCAGTTGAAAGTCCTCGAATTCATGGTTCAGGAAGCCCACGCCGTCGATGGGATTACAAAACAGCGGGAACCGACCGTAGATGGACTGCCGTTCCTGACGTATATGCAGCCCTGGGAAGGAATCCTGTCAATTCTGACTCACTGATTTCCCGTTTTTTGCGTAAGACATCCGGGGAAACTCCTTCCCGCAGGCTCGAAATGACTTGCAATCTGACTTGTTTTACCGGTTAAAATGGGTTTCTGAACCTGTTTTAAAAACTGCTCGCCTCTCTTCTCGTGTCCTCAACAGAAACGAACTTTGATGAACCTCATGAAAATCAGCGTGCTCCGTTCTCACGAAAAGGCCCTCCTGAGACTGTTGTGTCTGGCTCTGTTTTTGTGTTCAACCTCCCTGCTGCAGGCCCAGATCGTCAGTAATGACAAGTTCAAACAGGAAGATAAATTTCGTCAACTGGAAGAAACGTTACCTACCCCGAATGAGTTTCGCACGGCTTCCGGCGCACCGGGAGAAAAATACTGGCAGCAGGAAGTCGATTATGAAATTGATGTGGAGCTGGATGACAAGCTGCAGAAGATTATCGGGACGGAAAAAGTCACTTACACCAATAAGTCACCCGACAAGCTGAATTATCTCTGGATGCAGCTGGATACCAATATTCTGTCGTTCGATTCTGATGCACATCTGACTGATACCAGCTCTCATCTGGGAAAAGTCGGTTATAAAACGATGCAGCAACTGATGGCGAAAGAAACCTTTGATGGCAGAATGAAGATTTCGGCGGTTTGGGATGAGCAGGGCGATCCTCTCCCTTTTCAGATCATCAAAACCATGATGCGGATTGATTTGAACGGGTCGTTGAGCAGTGGTCAGAGTATGACGTTTTCGGTGGACTGGAGTTATCTGATCAATGATTCCCAAAGTCGCCCCGCGCGAACCGGCTATGAGTATTTCGAGGAAGATAAGAATTTTCTGTATGAGATAGCCCACTGGTACCCGCGCATGGCGGCCTACACGGATAACACCGGCTGGCAGCACAAGCAGTTCCTGGGGCGTGGCGAGTTCACTCTGGAATTCGGGTCTTTTCTGGTGAAGATTACGGCGCCGGCAGATCACGTTGTGGCAGCGACGGGGGAACTGCAGAACCCGGAAAAAGTCCTGACTGAAACACAGCAGAAACGATTGGAACAGGCTAAGACGGCGGAGAAACCGATGTTTATCATCACGCCGGAAGAAGCAAAGAAAAATGAAGCGTCCCGTTCGAAAGAAAAAAAGACCTGGATCTTCATGGCGCCGTTCGTCCGTGACTTTGCTTTCGCCAGTTCTCGAAAATTCATCTGGGATGCCCAGGGACATCAGTTGCAAGGGAAAGACAAACCGGTGATGGCGATGTCGTATTACCCGAATGAAGGGGAGCCTCTCTGGAGCAGGTATTCGACGCATGCCATCATTCATACCCTGGATGTCTTCTCGAAGTACACCTTTCCGTATCCCTACCCGGTGGCGATTTCAGTCAATGGACCGGTGGGTGGCATGGAATACCCGATGATCTGCTTTAACGGCCCTCGGCCCGAAAAAGATGGGACCTATTCCAAGCGGACCAAGTATGGTTTGATTTCCGTGATCATTCACGAAGTGGGCCATAATTACTTTCCGATGATTGTTAACAGTGACGAACGCCAGTGGACCTGGATGGATGAAGGGATTACCACGTTTCTGCAGTTTTTAACGGAACAGGAATGGGAGCCCGATTATCCTTCGCGGCGGGGAGAGCCCCGGGACATCGTCGGTTATATGAAGGGGAACTATCAGGTTCCCATCATGACCAACTCGGAATCGATTCTACAGTTCGGCAATAATGCCTACGGCAAGCCGGCAACCGCTCTGAATGTGTTGCGGGAAACGGTACTTGGACGGGAACTGTTCGATTACGCGTTCAAGGAATATTCCCGACGCTGGATGTTCAAGCGCCCGACACCTGCTGATTTTTTCCGCACGATGGAAGACGCCTCAGGCGTCGATCTGGACTGGTTCTGGCGCGGCTGGTTCTACACCACCGATCACACCGATCTGGCGGTAGATAATGTCAGGCAGTTTCTGCTGGAGACCGGTGATCCCTATGTCGACAAAGTCCGCCGCAAGAAAGAACGGGATGAAGAACCGGAGTCTCTGTCTGATATCCGTAATAAAAGTCTGCCGAAACGGACAGAAAAATTTCCCGAGCTCAAAGACTTCTACAACGAATACGACGACCTGGACGTGACCGACGCGGATCGAAAGAAATTCGAGGATCAACTGAAAGAACTGAAGGCGGATGAGAAAAAACTCCTGGAAACACAGAAGTACTTTTATCTTATCGATCTCAAAAACCAGGGAGGGCTGGTGATGCCGGTGATCCTGAAACTGACTTTTGATGATGACAGCTCTGAGATGCTGCGGATACCTGCGGAAATCTGGAGGCTGAATAACAAAAGCGTTTCCAAACTGATCTTAACGGAGAAGCCCCTGAAGAACCTCATACTGGACCCTCATCGGGAGACTGCGGATACTCAGCTGTCCAACAATGAATTTCCCCGGACAATCAGCAAATCCTATTTCCAGCTGGAAAAATCGAAAAAGTCGAAGAACGAGATGCAGAAGCGCGAGGAGGAACAGAAAAAGGCAGCCGAGAAGGACAAACCCAAAAAGGAATCTGAAAAGAAGGAGTGATGGTGACACATCACGGCCTGTCAAAAGAGTAACCTGACTCGATTCTGGCGATTTCAATAGAGTAGTTCTGGTACCATTGGTTTTTTCCAAGTTCTTGTGCTGACTGATGTTCCGGATTTTGTTTCCAGGCAGTTATGGCGTTCAGATCCTCCCAATAGGAAATAGTCACCCCCTTCCCGTCCGGTGAACGAAAAGACTCTATTCCCAGGTAGCCGGACTGTTGCGCTGCCAGTTCCAGCATGCGGTCTGACATGACGTCGTACCCCTCTTGAGAGTCGGAGAGAGTCGAAGTAAAAATGACTGCATAACAGGGCGTATTTCGAGGCAAATTCATAACGGGTTCGTGCTATCCAATACCCGGCGACAGGGTAGTTATTTCGTCCGAAAACAGGGATTTAGAGGGCGGGCAGGCAATTTCAGCCTTGCTACATAATCTGCTTTCATAAATAATTTATCCTGTGATCAATTCAGTTTCGATGTTTTTTTAATGAGGAGGCAGTGCAAGTGACGGGTTATACGGTCCACACAGGTTCAACCGAAGATTTCTCTAACGGCTGGGACCGCATTTTTGGTGAGAAAACCGTCAAAAAAGAGAAGAAACAAAAGAAAGCCAAAAAGAAAACCGCCGCTAAGAAAGAATCGAAAAAGAAGAAAAAATAGTCGTTCTTTTTCCGACAGAGTCAGTTGAAAATGGATCCGGAAGGCGAGATTCAGAAATGGATGTTCTGCAGTCTCGCCTGGTAATTTTTTGCACAGGGCCGTGCTAATGCTTTAAGCCCGGAAGGCCGATAAATAAATTCGTGCTTTTCCTGCTTATTGTAGTCAAACACAGGACATGGAGGTAACGATGTCAGAAGAAAACAACCAGGAAGAATATGAGGAGATCACCAGCGAAGAAGTCGACCGTGTCGTCGCCAGGCTGGAAGCACTGATCGAATCAACCGATAGCGAAAACATTCGCTCTTATCTGGAAGAAGCGATGAACGAGATTTACTATCTCGTATATGAGGAAGGCGAAGAAGAGTTGGATTCCGAAGTGGAAGCCTGTGGCGAAGACGATCTGTCTGAAGCTGCCTGATCCTTCCCTGACAGATAATTGATTGCTGCGCAAACCAGCAAAACTTAAGGCCACTTCCCCGTTCACGAGAAGTGGCCTTTTTTGTTTTTCAGAAGAGACTCAATCTTTATTTATCAAGTTCTACTGTAATAGATCGCTTTTTAGCGTCGACCTTGGCAGGTTTACCAAACTTGATTTTTTTGGCGAACGCCTCGACATCAGCCACGGGGGAAATCTTGAAGATGGTCGTTTCCCCTTCTGCCATGGGGACGATGTTGACCTGATCGGAATCGTCAACGGAAAGCAGGATCTGTTCAATAATCGGATCCTGTTCTGTGCTGGTCAGCTTCTGTTCAATCACAATGGTGACGATCTCATTCGGGTCAGCAGGCTTGTTTTCCCCCAGCGTAGGACTGGCAGGACCACCCATCATCGGCTGTCCCAACTGCATCATCAGCATTGGCGCAAACATCGCTACCGGTGCAATAATTGGTGACAGGGTGTTATTGAATTCTTCTTCCGATTTGGCGCTTTCCAGTTTGGCCAGGGTTTCATTCACCTGTTTGAGGGCGGCCAGGGTCTGTTCTTTCTGGGCCGTCACTTTTTCCGGTGTCAGCTCTGCCAGTTGCTTGCGGACATCGTCCATTTTGGTTTGCCAGTTGTCTGCCAGGTTTTTGGGAATCCATTTTCCCTCTACTTTAACCATCTGTTCTTCTTTAGGCTCTTCACCCGGTGCTTCAATTTTGATGGTCGCAGTATCACCTTCAGAAGTGACAACGGTAACTTTCGTCTGTTTCAGTTTCTCTGAAAAACTGGCTTCCTCGTCTTTTTGTGGTATCAGATCGGATATCGCGACGAGGTTCTTTGCCAGTTGATTCCCGGTTGTTGACAGGAATTTGCCGCCATCAAAACTTTTCAGTTTATCGAGGCTGGAGAGGTCACTGTTGACCAGGGCGGAAATGATATTCGTGGTCGGATCCCAGAACTCACTTACTTTTTCCGGGGGCACAGGCAAGTTCTGAAGCATCTGGTTTTTGAGGATGTATTCTTTTTTATCTTTCAGGATTTTCGCCAGTCGCTGTCCAGTTTCGAACGTACCGTTGTACATTTCCGGATCCATTTTTGATGCGAAGTCGTGGGCAATGCTGTTCACATCCTGCTGATAGCTGGCGGGCAGGAAATTCCAGACGGCTTCCATTTCCTGATTGTTCACACCATTCAGCATGGCCAGAATGGACTCATCCGGTCCTAAGTTCTGCGCCGTTTCAGCGGGTTTTCCACATCCGGAGAGCAGGGGAAGCGTGCCGACTATAAAGAGAAGGGCAAAAAGCGGGATCAGTTTCTTCATGAGGTTTCCTTTAAGTGAGAGAAAATAGGGATGTGAAAGCATGTGCCGCTGCAATTCATTACAAATGATCATATCTCTGTACGACGGAGATGAGTAGGTTTGCAGGTCGCTTTGTCGTTTCAGATTCATAAATTCGCTGACGAGATGTGCGTCGATTGCGGCTCGGGGTTGATTTCAGCAGACGCGGTGTTTTCAACAGGGCATCTACTGTAGAACATAGATCAAAATAAGCGGTGCGTCTGTATTTCTTGCTACTATAAGCAAATTGAATAGAACCAACGCGAGATATAAGTGTCAGGATGAAACTATTTCGCATTTCGCGTGTTTAATTCAAAGTGACGGGAGCTGTTGGCCAGACTGCTGCTCTTGGCGTGAGTGAATCCGTTTTCGAGGTCCGTTCAGAGGTCAGTTCGTAAGTGTAAATATGGAAATGTCTTGTGAATAACGTAATAATCCTAAGTTAAAGGGCTGTCTTTTTTGAAAAGTCGTGCGCTTGACTTCATGACTCTTTGAACCCTACACTGTGCCGTATTCGAAAATTAAATACTGCAGACCGGCTATTATTAGTATTCCTTATAAAAAGGGCAGGTTTCACTTCCATGCATCTGCGTAATGCTGAACTTTTCTGTGATGTCGTCGTGCAAGGCAGCTTCTCCAAAGCTGCTGAGGTTCGTCGTGTATCCCAGTCAGCAGCCAGTCAGGCGGTGCATGCATTAGAGAAGCGTCTGGGGGCACAGTTAATCGATCGTTCCAAGCGACCTTTTGAACTGACTCCCGCCGGTGCTATTTATTTTGATGGATGTCAGCAGTTGCTGAAGTCATTCGAACAGGTCGAAGAGCAGGTCCGCCGGGCCGTCGGTCAGACTCGCAGTCGCGTGCGGATCGCCGCCATCTATTCGGTCGGACTGGCTCAGATGCATGATTATGTCGAGCATTTTCAGCAATTGTACCCGGATGTGATGGTGACCCTTGATTATCTGCACCCGGATGAAGTCTATCAGCGAATCTGCGAGAATCAGGCGGATCTGGGGCTGGTTTCCTTCCCCAAGGAAGAAAAAGATCTGACGAGGATCCTCTGGCAGGAACAGCCGATGGTACTGGTCGTTCATCCCGGTCATCCGTTGGCGGAACGCGAGAGCTGTCCGGTTGATGCCCTCGAAGATGAACCTTTTGTGGCGTTCACATCAGAATTAGTCGTTCGACAAAAGATCGATCGCTGGCTGAGAAAAGCCGGCGTCCACGTACAGTTGATCCATGAATTTGATAATATTGAGAATATGAAACGGGCCGTCGAAGCCGGGGCTGGTATTTCTGTCCTGCCTTTACCGACCGTCGCAAAAGAAGTTCATAATCAGTCACTGAAAGTGGTACGTCTGGAAGAAGTCGAATGGTTCCGCCCGATCGGGATCATTCAGAGAAAACAGAAAACGACGCCTGATGTGGTGTCGAAATTCATAGAAGTCTTGCATGAAGACCCCGCGAATTTCTCCAGCGCTCGCAGAGAATCGACCGAGGTATCAGCATCCGGGAGTGATAAACCTCCCAGCATGGATGCATTTTCGTTCGGTCCTTTGATAGCGCGTGAATAAGCAGGTTGATGATCTGCGTTTTCCTGTTGGGATGGATCCACCCGGTTCGAGTCAGGAGAGGACTCTCCCTGAAGATGACTCAAACAGATTGATGGTTGATCTTTGACAGAAAACTTTCCGGTCTCATACCGGTAACAAACGGGTATCCGTCTCTCCAGGACGCGGTGCCATGAAAAAACAAGAGTGCGACGTCTGTTCGCAATAACAGGATGCCTGGTAGGCATTGATTTTGTTAAACATTAGTTTGAATGGTGAAGTAAGATGACAAGTCGAACCGTTCGGCGTGGAACTGATTCCGAGAACAAAGCACGAAGCTCCATTTTTCAGGTGGGGCAACTTCCGGAAGCGCACGGGCTCTACGATCCGGAATTCGAGCATGACAGTTGTGGTGTCGGGTTTGTCGCCCACATTAAAGGCGAACGTTCGCACCAGATCGTGCTGGACGCCGATGAAATGCTGCGTCATATGACTCACCGTGGCGCCTGTGGATGCGAAGAAAATACCGGCGATGGAGCCGGGATTCTGGTTTCCATGCCGCACGACTTCCTGTCGCGCGTCGTTAAAGAAGACCTGAACCTGACGCTGCCTGCTCAAGGAAACTATGGTCTGGGGAATGTCTTCCTGCCTACCGATGTTGCCCAGCGGGAGCATTGCAAAAAAGCGGTTGAGGAAATTGCTCACCAGCAGGGCCTGGTCGTGCAAGGCTGGCGACTGCTGCCGGTCAGTCCCGATGTCGCCGACATCGGCCCTTCCGCACTGCGGGCTCTGCCGCACATGGAGCAGGTCATTATTTCGACCTCCAACGGCAAAGTCGCTGACCAGGATCACCTGGAACGCCAGCTTTACATCATTCTGAAAGCCTCCAGTCGACTGCTGCGGGAAGGCAGCAATCTTCCTCAGGGGCTGATGTTCTACTTCTGCTCACTCTCAAGTAAGGTGCTCGTCTATAAAGGGATGTTGACCCCCGATCAGGTCATGCCCTTCTATCCCGACCTGCAGGCTGATGATTTTACAAGTCACCTGGCCATGGTTCACTCCCGCTTCTCCACGAACACGTTCCCCAGTTGGGATCGCGCCCAGCCCTGTCGTTTCATGGCTCATAACGGCGAGATCAACACACTCCGGGGAAATGCGAACTGGATGTATGCCCGGCAGGGAATGATGTCCAGTGACCTGTTCGGGGATGACTTGAAAAAGCTGTTCCCGATCATCGAGCCTCACTGTTCCGATTCCGGGAACTTTGATAATGCACTCGAACTGCTGCTGATGTCCGGCCGTCCGCTGCCGGAAGTCATGATGATGATGATTCCCGAAGCCTGGCAGAATCACCATTCCATCTCCGTTGCCAAACGGGCCTTCTACGAATATCACTCTGCTCTGCAGGAACCATGGGACGGACCCGCCTCCGTTTCCTTTACCGATGGGCAATGCATCGGCGCGGTTCTGGACCGGAATGGTCTGCGACCCAGCCGTTATTACGTGACCCACGATGACCGTGTGATCATGGCCAGTGAAGTAGGCGTGCTGGAAGTCGATCCGAAAATCGTCAAGGAAAAAGGCCGTCTGCAGCCCGGGAAAATGTTCCTGGTTGACTTCGAAGAAGGCCGCCTGATCCCCGATGAAGAGATCAAGGAAAAATACGCCACCAAACGACCTTACCAGGAATGGCTGCAGGATCAGCGGATTCTCCTGAGCGACCTTCCCCTGGAAGGCCAGGTGGAAGAAATTCCCAAAAAGGAACTGCTCTCGCGCATGCAGTCCTTCGGTTTCACCTTTGAAACGCTGAAGTTTATGCTGATCCCGTTAATCAAAGCGAAAAAAGATCCGATCGGTTCAATGGGTAACGACGCCGCTCTGGCCTGCCTGAGCGATCAGTCGCGTCTGCTCTACGATTACTTCCACCAGCTGTTTGCCCAGGTGACGAACCCCGCCATCGATTCAATCCGCGAAGAAGTCATCATGTCCCTCGAGTGCTATATCGGCCCGGAAGGGAACCTGCTGGATTCGACTGAAGAACAGTGTCATCGCCTGCTGATTCCGGAGCCGATCATCAGCAACGAAGAGATGGCAGCCATCAAAGCTATGGACTATCGTGGCTGGAAGAATAAAACCATCGACGTAACCTATCCCAAGGCAGAAGGGGAAGCCGGATTCCGCGCTGCCCTGGATCGCATCCGGGAAGAAGCCTCACAGGCGATAGCCGATGGCTTCAGCCTGATTACGCTTTCGGACCGCGCCGCGGGACGCGATCGAATCGGTCTGCCGACCATGGTGTCCTGTGGTGCCATTCACCATCACCTGGTGCGCAACGAACAGCGTACACAGATCGGAATCGTTCTGGAAACCGGCGAAGCCCGCGAAGTCCATCATCACTGTCTGCTGTTTGGTTACGGTGCTGACGCGATCAATCCTTACATGGCGTTCGAAGCACTCTGGCATTCCCTGGAAGCCGGCGAACTGGATGCGGCCAAGTGGACCCGCGAATCCATTGTCGCTGCCTACCGTAAAGGTGTCAGTAAAGGCATGCTGAAAGTCATGGCCAAGATGGGGATCTCAACTCTGCAGAGTTATAAAGGAGCCCAGATCTTTGAAGCCGTTGGTCTGAATAATGAGATTATTGACGCCTGCTTTGCCGGAACTGCCAGCCGCATCAAAGGGATCGGGTTCGACGTGGTTGCGAAAGAATGCGAAATGCGTCATAACATCGGTTATCCGCAGCGCGAACAGCATCGCCTGCCCGTACTGCCTAATCCCGGTGTGTACCACTGGCGTGCCAATGGAGAAAAGCATTCCTGGTCGCCCGAGAATATCGCCAATATCCAGGCTGCTGCTACAACCGGCGACAAAGAAGCCTACAAGCGATTTGCGAAAGCCGTCAACGAGCAGACGACCCGCGAGTGTCATCTGCGTGGTCTGTTGAAATTCAAAAAACGGGATTCGATTCCGCTGGAAGAAGTTGAGCCGGTCACGGAAATCGTTAAGCGGTTCTGCACGGGAGCGATGAGCTACGGCTCGATCTCTGCGGAATCTCACGAAGCACTGGCGATCGCCATGAATCGCCTGGGTGGTAAGAGTAATACCGGCGAAGGGGGTGAAGATTCCGCCCGCTTCAAGCCCATGGAGAACGGCGATTCCAAACGCTCTGCAATCAAGCAGATTGCTTCCGGCCGCTTTGGTGTGACCAGCTGGTATCTGACGAATGCCGACGAACTTCAGATCAAGATTTCTCAAGGTGCAAAACCGGGAGAAGGGGGCGAACTGCCCGGGCATAAGGTCAATAAGATCATTGCCTCGGTACGTCACTCGACGCCGGGTGTGGGGCTCATCAGTCCTCCGCCGCACCATGATATTTATTCGATCGAAGACCTGTCGCAACTGATCTACGACCTGAAGAATACCAACCCGAAAGCACGGATCAGCGTGAAGCTGGTTTCGGAAGTCGGCGTCGGAACGATTGCTTCCGGTGTGGCCAAAGGTCACGCGGACAATATTCTGATCTCCGGTGCTTCCGGCGGAACGGGGGCTTCCCCGCTGACCAGTGTCAAGCACGCCGGTCTTCCCTGGGAACTCGGGATTTCTGAAACCCACCAGACCCTGGTCCTCAACGACCTCCGCAGCCGCGTGCGGCTGCAGACGGACGGTCAGTTGAAAACCGGTCGCGATATTGTGATCGCCAGCCTGCTGGGAGCCGAAGAATTCGGTTTCTCCACCGGCCCGCTGATCACCATGGGCTGTATCATGATGCGGAAGTGTCACCTTAATACCTGCCCGGTCGGAATTGCGACACAGAATCCGGAACTCCGCAAGAAGTTCGCCGGTCAGCCGGAACACGTGGTGAATTACTTCTTCCTGCTGGCAGAAGAAGCCCGTGAACTGATGGCCGAACTCGGTTTCCGCACCATGGATGAAATGGTCGGCCGCAGCGATGTGCTGCAGCTGGACGAAAGTGTTGCGCACTGGAAAGCGAAGCACCTTGATCTGACTCCAATCCTGCGGCTGGCTGAAAAACCACATCCGAATGTGGGCACCTATTGTACGATGGATCAACAGCATGGTCTGGAAATCGTGCTGGATAATCTGCTCATCAGTGAAGCCCAGCCTGCGATTCAAAAAGGGGAACCGGTGACGATTGACGTCAAACTCAAAAACACCGACCGAACCTTTGGCACCATGCTGAGCCACGAAGTTTCCAAAGCGCATGGTGCAGATGGCCTGCCCGATGAAACGATCCACATCAACAGTAAAGGTTCCGCGGGACAGAGTCTGGGGGCCTGGCTGGCACACGGGATTACCATCGAGCATGAAGGCGATGCCAACGACTATGTGGGCAAAGGTTTGAGCGGCGGTCGCATCATTATCTATCCGCCGGAGGATTCCACATTCGCTCCCGAGGACAACATCATCGTCGGAAACGTGAACCTCTACGGTGCCACCCAGGGTGAAGTCTATATCCGCGGCCAGGCAGCCGAACGCTTCTGTGTACGCAACTCAGGGGCTTCTGCCGTCGTCGAAGGGATTGGCGATCATGGTTGTGAATACATGACCGGTGGTCGGGCCGTCATTCTGGGCGAGACCGGCAGAAACTTTGCCGCCGGGATGTCCGGTGGAGTGGCCTATGTCTACGATCCCGAAGGGCTGCTGCTGCAGAACAGTAACCTGGAAACCATAGAACTGGAGCCGGTGGAAGAAGCCGATGATATCGCAGAGCTGAAAGCGCTGATCGATAACCATCGCAAATTTACCGGTTCGACGATTGCCAAAAAGATCCTGGATCACTGGGAATCGGAGCTGGAATCATTCAAGAAAGTGATGCCCATCGATTACAAACGGGCTTTAGAGGAAATGGCGGCTGAAGAAGCCGAGGTCGTCGTTTAAACAGGCTTCGTCAGGCGTTCCTTGAACTTTCCAATCAGGTGAGAGGAACGTCTTTCCGAGTGCATTTCATCAGCGAATCACAGAGCTAACATTTATTTAGAGTGAGATAGAATTATGGGCAAGCCAACCGGCTTCATGGAATTTCCCCGAGAACTGGGTGCAGACCGTAAACCCGAATTGCGCATTCTGGACTGGAACGAATTTCACGATCATCTGACAGACGAAGAACTGGGGAACCAGGGTGCCCGCTGTATGGATTGTGGAATTCCTTTCTGCCACACCGGCAAAACGCTGGCTGGCATGGCTTCCGGCTGTCCGATCAATAACCTGATCCCGGAATGGAACGACCACATCTACCACGGTCGCTGGCAGGATGCGCTGGACAGTCTGCATAAGACCAACAACTTCCCGGAGTTCACCGGTCGCGTCTGTCCGGCTCCCTGTGAGGGTGCCTGCGTGCTGGGGATTCATGAACCCCCGGTAACGATCAAAAACATCGAGAATTCCATCATCGATCACGCCTTCGATCAAGGCTGGGTCGTCGCCAATCCACCAGAAGTTCGCACGGGTAAGAAAGTCGCTGTTGTCGGTTCCGGTCCTGCCGGTCTGGCTGCCGCCGCTCAGCTGAATACTGCCGGCCACAGTGTGACTGTCTTTGAACGCGATGACCGCATTGGTGGCCTGCTGATGTACGGCATTCCCAACATGAAGCTGGAAAAATGGATCGTCCAGCGTCGCGTCGATCTGCTGGCTGATGAAGGGGTGGAATTCATCACGAACACCTCCATCGGCGTTGACATCACAGCCGACCAGCTGATGAAAGATTTTGACGCAGTGGTACTCTGCACGGGTGCGACCAAACCCCGCGATCTGCCGATTCCCGGCCGTGAGCTGAATGGTGTGCATTTCGCGATGGAGTACCTGTCGAAGAATACGAAGAGTCTGCTGGAGTCCGGTCTGGAAAGCACGCACTACCAGAATTCTCCCGTCGAAAACTTCATCAATGCTGAAGGCAAAAAAGTGGTTGTGATCGGCGGTGGTGATACCGGGAACGACTGCCTGGGCACGGCCATGCGACAGAAGTGTGCAAGCCTGATCAACCTGGAAATCGTGCCTCAACCACCGAACGAACGTGCCGCCAATAACCCCTGGCCTCAATGGCCAAAAATCTTCCGCGTCGATTACGGCCACGAAGAAGCGGCTGCCGCCTTTGGTAAAGATCCCCGTCTGTTCCAGATGTCGACCGTCGAATTTGTCGGCGATGATGATGGTAATCTGAAAGGGATCAAGATCTGCGAAGTCGACTGGTCCAAACCCGCCGCTAACGGCGCGCCATTTACGATCGTTGACGGTTCCGAACAGGAACTGGAATGCGACCTGGTCTTCCTGGCTCTCGGATTCTTGGGTCCCGAGCATATCATCAGCGAACAGTTGGACCTGGAACTGGATGGCCGCTCAAACTTCAAAGCCGAGCACGAGCAGTACACGACCAGCCTGGAAGGTGTCTTCGCTGCCGGCGACTGCCGACGCGGACAGAGCCTGATCGTCTGGGCGATCAACGAAGGCCGCGGCGCCGCCCGCGAATGCGACCGTTACCTGATGGGCGCGACCGAACTGCCATAAGCGGGCGGTTCAGTCGGCGTGCTTGTGAAGCTTGAGAGAACTGTCTGGTGAGACGATAAGGTGATTCCGGGATGGTGCAAGATAATATTCAACCCGACCCAGAACAGCCGGGTCGCCTTCAGCAGACAGGCATGTGGACGGAAACGAACTGTCAGGTCATCGATCTGCCGCTGACAAAAGAATCTCTGGTTCTGGTCCTGCGTTGCGCTCTGGATACAGAGCAGTCACCATATACCCATCAGGAAATCGCCTGGTGGGCCGACAATTTTCATATGGCGCAGTTCGACTTTGAGAATCCCATTGACGAAGCGGTCGCCGATGTCGCCCTCGATCTCCACCTGCAGTGGCAGATGTATCTGGATAACACCTATACCCGGGAAGAGCTGCAGAACCTGGATTTTTCGAAGGTCCGGTTACCCGCTGAGTACTTCTCTAACTGGCTGGAACAGCTTGAGGCATAACGGGGCTTGAGAATATGTAGTTAGATTGGTGATGGTCTTTAAGGCAGACGGTGAAATAAATTACTCTTTTGAGAGCGCACGTGAAATCATTTGCTGGACTTGCTTTTGTGTATTAATGGCAACTAATTCCATCTCTTTGTGTTGTAACTGAAAGACACGAAAGATTTCATCAGCGAAGGCTTGTCCAATCGTTTCGACTTCATCAAAATCAAAGATGACTTTTTTAAATTTCTCGATTCTGACTAATAGTCTTTTCGCTTGTGATCTGGAAATGAGTTGATCGTCTCCATACTGCGCCAAGTGGACTGGAACAATTGTTTTAGTGAATCCATAATCATCATTTGAAGTGAAGTTATCAAAGACACCTTTTGAAGTTCTTGATGAGTTATTTGATAAATACATAAAAACTGCGGTACCAGACTTATTTTCTTTGTGCTCGATTATCCAATCCTCCGTTTTGTCAAATTCATGTGAAAAATCTGTTGAACCAGATGAAATTGCAAACCGATCGAACATTCGGGAACTAAAAAAAATGCCCTCCCCGCTATGATGATTGGGATCTGTTGTTAATTTCCCTTTAGCAAGTTCCAGAACAGAATGTCGTTCATCACTTAATCCAAGTTCGCGCTGGATTTTTTTGAAGATACCTTCACCGTCGTCAATGATCATGATATTTGTAGTTGAGGCCGTTTTTTCAATGTGAATGATTACTCTTGACCCGGAAGAATGGTCAATGGCATTATTTAACATTTCAGTGAAACCGTAGTGCCATATATCTCTGACATTGTCAGGCAATTCTTTTAAGAATTTTGAAATATCTTGTTGCCAGACCACATCTTCTTCCAGTTTATTTTCGAGGTCGTAGGAGTTGCTCCATTCAATGAGTGGATGCAAACTATATCGCCTGCTTCTCGTAGCCCCTTTTACAAGAATCGCTTTTTGTTCAACGAGTAATTTAATGTGTTTGTTGACAGCTTGTCTGGAAATTTGAAACTGACTCGCAGTAATTGCTACGATATCAGAAGAATGTTTTTCGACATTTTTTAATATAAACTGGCGAATTTCTTCACCTCTTTTACGTACTCCAACCATACTTTAATTACCTATTTGCAACCTTATTAGCATTGAATTGTGTATATAAGTGCATTTTATGCAACCTTATGTCGCAATTATGAGTATTATCGTCCTTTATTGTCAACCTTATGAAGTGGATTGTCAATAGTAAGGTTGTGTGTTTCATTGTGATGTGTACAGGTATGTGTTTTTGTGGTTCCGATATCTGTAAATAGCAATGTATTTGCCCAAATAGGATGATGTCAGGTCAATTATGGACTACAAAAAACTTTCATTGTAGGTTGATTGAACCTGAAACGTCCTGCTGGTGTCAGCTCTGAATTGTCACAAACGGTTTTTCAGATCAGAGCTGACCCATTGAAACGGACCGTCGCCATGTCCCCCGTTCCTTTACAGAAAAAACTTCGGCTGCAAATCCGACTAACTGCCATCGATGAGCGGCTCTACCAGGCCTGGCAGCGGTGGTGTGGCGATCTGTCATTTGTGAAAGTGCACCATGGTTCGATCTTTGATGCGCCTGCGGATGCAATTGTGAGTCCAGCGAACAGTTTTGGATTCATGGATGGCGGCATTGATCGGCTCTACCTGGAACGCCTCGGGTTATCAATACAGGATCGGGTTCAAAATCAGATCAGAGAAAATCATGGAGGCGAACTCCTGGTCGGCGCAGCGACGATGGTTGAGACCGAGGATTCGGAATTCCCGTTTCTGATCGCAGCGCCCACGATGCGGGTGCCGATGCCGGTGGAAGACTCGATCAATGCGTTCCTCGCCGCCCGTGCGATCTTTCTGTTGATTCGCGATGGTGTCATCCCCTCTGGAGAGAATGTGGGGCAGCCGGTGCGCGAGTATGTGAACAGCATCACGGTACCCGGTCTGGCAACCGGCGTGGGGCGTATGTCTCCCGTGCAATGTGCAAAACAGGTGCGAGCTGCGATTGAGGACGTACTGCTGGATCGATTTCAATTTCCCGCCAATACATCACAGATCCGTAAGCGCCACGATCGACTGCTGGGGAAGTAAGGAGCACTGATTTTCCGGGTGAATCTGATTGTCTACCCGTGTCGTCTTCTCCTAATTAATTCGTGAGTTCTATCCTCCGTTTCCTGCTCGCTACGCTCGGCCCGAATTGCATTCGGGACCACCCGTTTTTTACCTCTTCGTGTATGCTGGATGTGAGTCAGCCAGTATTATTGTAGTCGAACGAGAACAGAATCAAATAATACTGACAGAGTGAGGTAAGCACATTGCAGGAACCAACGCCGGAAATGATAGCGTTTTATGAACGCCGCACGCAGGCTCATATTGAGCGTGTTCGCAGCTGTCTGAACTTGCTGGCCGCTGAGTCCGAGTGTGGGGCGGAACTCCTGGAACGGGCGCAAGTACATGATGCGTCCAAGTATGGTCCTGAAGAGCGGGTGCCTTATATCTGGTTGACGGAATTTCATCGCTGTCGCTGGCGGAAGATTCCCTTTCAATATCCGCCGGGCATGGAAGAACGGGTACAGTCTGCGATCAGGCATCATGTTACCAGCAATCGCCATCATCCTGAGTTTCACAACGATCCCAATGAGATGACCGACATCGATCTGATCGAGATGGTCTGTGACTGGACGGCAATGTCACTGGAATTCAACCAGGATGAAGGCAGCGCTCGGGGCTGGGCCGAGAGAACCATCGGACATCGCCTTCCGCTTAATGACGAGAAGGCGCGGTTTGTGTTTGCAGTGATCGAGCAGTTGGACCGGTTGCGGTCAGGGGAGGAAGCAAATTGAGCGAGAAACCGGATTTTTGTATCAAAGAATTTCGACCTGGTGTCTGGCAACATGATGTTGTCATCCAGTGGTTAGAAGGGATCGAAGCCGGGTTAGCTTTCAATCTGGCAAAGGTAGCAACGTTCACCGCAGAGACGCGCAGGTCCATTGTGGCAGAGTCCATTGAATTGGCATGTCTTTGCCAGAATATTGAAAATATCCTGATAGGCCGATACCTGTTGCTTTCACTGCCGACTGAAGTCATTGATGAATTATTGAAGAAGACCGCCAGTGAACTGATCGACTGGACCGACGATTATGAATATCATCGGATTCTGGAAGTCGCGGACGCATTGAGAACGCCTTATTTTGAATGGGCTATTGAGCGCGGGCGGGAGAGTGCTGACATTGATGTGCGCGAGACGGCACAGGAGTGGGGCAAGGATCGCTGATTCCTTATATGAGAAAAGATTGAGGTTCAATGGCAAAGAATTTATTGTATGCAGCCGGTCATGGAAGTCTGAAGGAAGTTAAACGATTTCTGGAGAAGGGGATTGCCGTCGATACCCTGTTTGACTCTGGGATGACTGCATTGTCAAACGCGGCGTTTGCAGGGCATCTGGAAGTCGTCGAGTTTCTGCTGTCTGTGGGTGCTGATCCGAATTGTGCCAGCGAAATGGGCGTGACTCCTTTGACGGCTGCAACCCGGAACTGGCGAGTCAATGTGATCCCCTGTCTGATCAAGGCGGGGGCGAACCTTCATCACCGCACAGAACAGGGGCATACCAGTGTGATGATCGCTGCGAACTGGGCGACACTGGAGACGCTGCAGATTCTGGTTGAGGCCGGCGCTGATGTCTTGGATCAAAGTCCAGAGGGACACACGACGTTGATGCTGGCTGCGCTCCATAATGATCGCAGCCAGGAACGGCTGGAATATCTGCTGGAGCGGGGCGTTGACATCAACGCCGTCACAATAGAGGGCGCAAGTGCCTACAGCTACGCGAATGAAAAAGGACATCACGAATTGCGGGATTTTCTGGTCAGCCGGGGAGCGTTAGAAAATGACTACATCTCCCCCTGGCGCCGCAAAAAGACTTGAAAGCCCCGGAGCGTACCTGACGAATTTCAGAAACAGGGAAACAAGATACTGGTAGTTTCGGTATCCTGACTTCGGTTGCAAAATCGGGGTGCATGCTGCATGATGAGTAAACCGCCAGCGGATCAAGAGCCTATGACGAGTGTCGGCTCGATGCATTTCAGTTGCTCTATCAGAAAGTCGCACCGTGGAAGTAGTTGTCGGTATCCCTCTTGTTCTGGACAGTTATGAGGCGTTTCGCGATCAGGTGCTGTCGGTCGCGCGCGACCGGTTTCTGTTCGCCGGGCAGATTCTCATGTCGACGGAAAACAGTGCCGCGGTGAAGTGTGAGCTGTATGAAGCAGATCCCAACATGACGCTGGCGTTTGAGCTGGGCGGGCAGGGGACGATTTCTGAGAATGATCTCGCTGCGATTGCCGGTCATCGCTCGGTGATGTATCTGATCACGGATCGCACCGGTTTGACCGAACTACATCAGTTACACACCTTCATTGATGTGACACTGGAGTGTGGCGGACTGGGTGTGAAGTTTGAAAATTCGGGCGTCGCACACAGCCTTGGTTCCTGGCAGCAGAAGAGATTCTGTGAAAACAACCTGGACCTGTTGCAGTCGCATGTGATGCTGGCCGGCGATGAACACTGTTTCTACAGCACGGGTATGCATATCTTTGGTCTGCCTGACGCGACGGTGCCTGCGACAATCGAAAATCAGGCCGCGGCGCGACTGTTGACTGAGTTCAACCATTACCGCATTTTTGAAGCGGCGCAGATCAAAGATGGTCAGACATTCTCGCTTGCAGCAGATGAACCTCACTTCCGCCTGCATCTGAAAGAGGACGAAATCAATGCGGGGCAGGAATGTTTCGTCAACCCGTATGGACGATTCCTGCTCGAACCGCTGTAGCGTGATTCAGAAATATGCTCTGATCTGAGTCAGGAGTGTTGAGTCGATGACAAACAGAATCACAATCGCCGCGTGTCAGTTGTTTGATGTGCAGGATGATCTGGAGCAGTCGCTGGCAAAGATCAAAGAGTATGCAACACAGGCCAGTGAGCAGGGTGCGGCGCTGGTCTGCTTTCCCGAATCGTATCTGCAGGGTTACACGACAAAGGAAATACTCGCGCGAGAGCGGGCGCTGGATATTTCTTCCGACAGGTTTACGGATATTTTGAAACGACTGGAGTCGCTGCAGCCGACGCTGGTGATTGGTTTTATTGAGAAAGCAGGCACGCAATTGTTTATTTCCGCGGCGGTTGTCAGGCAGGGAACGCTGCTGGGCTGTTACCGCAAGACCAGGCTGGCGCCCGGGGAACGATTGTTCGATCCGGGGACCGAGACGCCGACGTTTGAAGTTGAGGGGCTGCGGTTTGGTGTGAATATCTGTTATGAGCTGAATCTTCCCGAGTGTGCAGCAACGATTGCCTCTCAGCAGGCACAGCTGATGGTCTGCCCCTGTTATAATATGCTGCACCCGGAGAATGCCGAATGGTGGAAGCATCGCCACAATGCAATTCGCGCCGAACGAACGCGGGAAACCGGACTCTGGCTGCTCTCCGCGGATGTAACGGGGAGTCGCGACGGACAGATCGCTTATGGCCCGACCGCGCTGATTGACCCCGATGGAACCGTGGTGGCGCAAGTCCCCTTAATGGAAGAAGGGCTACTCCTGCAGGAAATTACGTTTTAGAGGAGACAACTCTCAGGAGCTTTCTGGCGCTTCACGGACTGCGGTCTTCACTGGAAATGGTTGAATAAGTCCAGATTCGAGTTGAACTTACGGCCCGCGTCCGGGTATTCTCATTAAAGAAGAACAACTCAAACCGACAGCGATAAACCATCGGGGATCGCAGAGCAGGGAGTCAGCAGGGATGAAGTATGCAGGGTTCTGGGTCCGGACGATCGCGTATGTGATTGATATCGTCCCGATCAGTATTATCGTGGTGACAGTCTTTTATCTCTATGCAGATTTTGGAGAAACGTGGACGACCTATCGCGCGGACCGTACGAACGTGGATGCGCGGGTGCAGTTCATGGCCGAACGAAACTGGATCCGGGAAATTTCGTTTGGCGTGTGGCTCGTGTATTGTGCGTTGATGGAAGGTTCCTCTGTTCAGGGGACGCTGGGCAAACGGCTGATGGGGATTCGCGTAGTGGACCGGCTGGGAAACCGGATTTCGTTTGGTTGTTCGGTCATTCGTAATCTGTCGAAGATTACTTCTTACATTCCATTTCTGATGGGCTTTTTCTGGATCGCCGGTTCGCGACAGAAACATGGCTGGCATGACATGCTGGCGAAGACAGATGTCGTTTACAGGGAATCCCGGCTGCATGAATATTTTGAATGATGTTGTGTTGAGCTGGTTTGTGGAAGTGTTGGTAGTTTGACTTCAGTGAGCACTCACTTAACTGGAGGATTGATGATGAGACACTATGAAACAGCAGACTCGATTCGCGAGATGGTCACTTATTTCCTGCCTTACTGCGATGACAAAATCACGTTGCAGATTTTATTGAGGATGAGTGAGTGTCTGGAGCCCTGGGATGAAGCAGATGCGCTGTATGAGCGGATCAGACAAAAAACGGTGATCGCCCGTAAACAGAATGCGAGCCGCGCGCTGGCACAATATGCGTTCGAAGAGAGCTGTGCGAAAACGCTTTATAACATGTCGAAACCAGCTTCGCCTTACTACAGTGATGCGCCGTTCTGGGTGATCCCGCTGGGCTTCCGCCTGGCTTGTGCACTGGAACTTCCGGATCCCTGTGCGTTCAGTTCGCTGCTGGATGATGACTCGGATCAGCGCTTTCGATTCATGTGAACGGTGATAGTTGTCTCTGCCAATTTACGTATTCCATGTGTGTTTTTTAAAAGGCATTTGTAGTAGTTCAGTCAATTGAGTTATTTTGCGGGGAGAGTAAGGCGATGAGTGAAGAGGAAAATATTGTTCTGTATCAAAGCGATGATCCTGACATGGTGAAAGCCAGCCAGCAGGCGCGGAAAACATTTAAGTATTTCTGGCGGGAGTTGTCCTGGGAATGTCGTCGGATCATCCCCGGTCTGGATTTTGCTGCTGTCAAAGTGGCCTTTCACGATCCGGACGTGGCCCCTGGCGACCCGGATACCGAGCATATGTGGGTGAACGGCATTGACTGTAATGGCAGAGAGATTATGGGAACGCTCAACAATGACCCGGAGTGGCTGACCAATGTGAAAGACGGGGATCAGATCTGTGAGCCGATGTCTGCAATCTCGGACTGGATCTTTGCCGTTCGGGGGAGAGCGTATGGCGGATATACCGTAAACCTGATTCGTTCGCGGATGTCTTCCAGCCAGCAACGCGCGCACGATCAGGCCTGGGGCATGGACTTTGGCGATCCGGACGAGATTGAAGTCGTCTATGTACCCACGGAACCGGTGGGATTTCTGGGACGACTGTTCGGGAAGAAACCCGTGATTGATCCGGAAGTGCGCAAGCAGAATATGCTGGAACATCCGATGTGTATTAACATGGGTGAGTCGCTGGAAGCAGCGTTGCAGGAATCCAGAGAAATGGTGACAGACACAGATGAAGAGGGCTGGACGATGCTGCACCGCGACGCACTGGCCGGCAATGCGACAGTCGTCAAAATCCTGTTGGAGCATGGCGCGGACCCGACCTTGAAAACACCGGAGGGCGACACGCCTTATGATCTGGCAAAACGCTTTGGCTGGAAACATGTGATGGAACTGCTGCCGAATTGAATTGAGGGGTATGCTTAAAACCGATGGATTTACAACTCGAACAAGAACTGTATCAACGGTTTCTGCAGAAAGAGAAAGTCGCTCGATTCCTCTGGATGCTGGAATCGCCTGAACGGCGGAGTCGAATTTTTGAGGACCTGCGGGACGTTCGTTATTTTGATGAGAAATCATATGAAGAATTAACGGGTCAGGATAAAAGTCCGACCATGATAATTGATCGTCTCAAGAATCTGGGAGTCATGAGCGTAATCTATATCATCAGCAGCAATGAAGACGATGATGGGACTGAACAAGTTCTGGAACCATATATCAACACAAAAATATGGCAGACTGAAGAAGTGATCGGCTACTGCAGGAAATCGAAAGTGGGATTCTTTAAAAATCATGAAGGCTGGTTTTATCTGCTATCTGACAGTAAATAAGATTTGATCTCGTCCCGTGCTTCTGTTGATCAAGACGAGTGATCACTGCCCGGAGAGCTGGTGGATAATCTGGAACCTGGAATGGACGGGATGATAGAGAATGAGAACAAATTCAGGAAGGATTCGATGACTGACATCAGCCTCGATATGAATGAGTACCGTGTGAATCTGCGCGTGGCGGCGATTGTGCGGCGGGGGGAGGATGTGCTGTTGTGCCGTCCGCCTGGGCATGACTGGTGGTTTCTGCCGGGCGGGCGAATCAAGGTCAACGAAGATTCGCTGACTGCGGTTCAGCGGGAACTGACAGAAGAGATCGGGGCAGGCTTTGAAGTGCGGAAACCGACAGCGGTGGTGGAAAATTTCTTCGACTTGGAAGACCGGCGGTTTCACGAGATCTGTACGGTTTACGAAGTCACCTGGCACGGCGGTTTGATTGCGGCGACGGTCGAGGATGTGCAGGAAGTGTTCGGCTGGTTTTCGCTGGCGGAATTAAGCGACGTGGTACTCAAGCCGGATTTGATCAAACGGCGGATTTTGAATCCGCGCGCGGAACTGGAACTGATTGTGAATCGAGAGAACGGATGAATTTTGGCAGACAAAGCAGGTTCGCATGACCTATCGCAATCGCGTGTTTATCTACATCACGAACGGGGATCATCTGCTGGTGTTTGACCATGTTGATTTTCCGGACGCGGGGACGCAAGTTCCGGGAGGCACGGTTGAGTCGGGAGAAACGCCGGAAGTCGCGGCGCTGCGGGAAGCGCGCGAGGAGACAGGGCTGAATGATTTTTCGTCGCCCGCATTGATCGCCCGCCAGAAAATGGATCTGGAGCCGTTCGGAAAACAGGAAATCATTGATGCCTGGTTTTACCATCTGCAGTATGATGGAGAACGGAAAAAACGCTGGCGACATGCAGAACAGACGCCCGGTGACGGGAGTGGGCAGCCGATTTTGTTTGAATTGTATTGGGTTCCACTTCACGGAGAAGTATCTTTGAATGGTGCCGACGGGTTGTATTTAGACAATATTCATGATTGCTAATGCGAGTTGATTTGGCGTGCAGTTATTGAAGTGGATTAGTTGTCTCATCCATGTGCAGAGCTAAGTCTGGAGAACGATACTGGATGAAAGAGTCTTATTGTATCTATGATCTTTTGGAGCAAATTCAAAAACGACCTGCCATGTATGTTGGCTCTTTCGAACTGGAACGAATTATTTTGTATCTGGCTGGTTATCAACATGCGATGTATGAACTGGGAGTCAAAGATGAATCTAAACCAGAGTTCTCAGGATTTGTTGAATTTGTCAGAAATAAATTTCAATTCCCAGGCTCCTCAATGGGTTGGCCAAATCTAATCCTGGCAATAACAATCGGGCTGAATCCCCAAGAAGTGACATGGGAAAATTACAATCAGGGCGTGACTCAGGAACTACACAAAGAAGCGGTACTGGAATTTTTCCGATTGATCGATGAATACCGTTGTACTGAAGTGAATGACCCAACGGAAAATGAAACGCGTAATTAACCACTTCATGAATTAAGATGACCTGTTAATGCTTGACGATATGAACCTTCAACGCGAAAGAGAACTATTTCAACGCTTTCTCCGTAAAGAGAAGGTGGATCGATTTGTTTGGATGCTGGAGTCGCCTAAACGACGAAATAAAATATTTGATGACCTGCGTGACATACGTTATTTTGATGAGAAATCGTGCGAAGAATTAACGAATCAGGAGAAAAGTCCGGCGACTATTATTGAGCGGCTCAAAAATCTTGGAGTTAAAAGTGTAGTCTATATCATAAGTGATGATGATGATTTCGATGGTACAGAGCAGGATCTGGAACCATTTATCAATGCAAAATTATGGCACACGGAAGAGGTGCTTGGTTATTGTAGTAAATCGAAAGTTGGCTTCTTCAAAAATCACGAAGGCTGGTTTTATATTCTTTCAAACAATCGCTGAACCTTTATATCTTCGAACCTCGAAAAATCGAGACATGATATGTTGAAGACTTCTCTTGAAAGGAATATCTCAACGCGAACCGGGCTATTACTACTGCTGTTCGCCCTGGTAGTTCCGGTTGCGCTCTGGCTGCTGTTCGAGGCAAGCCTGCCGTTCCTGATTGCTTTTCTGATTGTTCCTTTGATTCTGATGGCGGTCTGGCATGATCTCGGATTTTTGATCGGGGGGATATTTTTCTGGGGCACGCAGATTGTGTGGGAGCAGTTGAGCATGCAGCCGGGGCAGATCGATAATATGCTGCCGGGTCTGGTAATTACCCTGGGCTGGGTGCCTTATGTGATCTTTTACGGGCCGATCTTTCTGCTCAACAAATCGAATGCTCGCTATCGGGAGAAGTGGGCCGGGACCGACTTTGTGGATGTTTCTGAACGCTTAAATTGAATATATGATATGAAGCAAGCGGATATCTGCCTGTAGACCGCATGCGTGAAGAGTTCAGAAGATTACTTAATTTCACTACTTTAATTTTCAGAACTGGAATTGTATGATAGTCGTGTCTGCCGGAGCGGGGCCTGTTTTTGAGCCTGGTTGTCGGCGTGTGTCTTTATGATCAGAGTTGAGAACTATGTCATCATCATCAGAGTCCCTGACCCGGGAGCGGCTGTCTGCGGAAGAAGTTGAGAAATTCGAGCAGGACGGCTACCTGATTTTACGTAATCTCTGTCCCGAATCCTTGCGGCAGGAAATGCTGGCAGCGACAAAGGACGGTTTGTCACGGGTGGTGGAGCCGGTCGAGTATGAAGCGGACGTGGAATATCCCGGTTCTCCCAGTTCGCGGAATGTAGCCGGCGGCGAAACCGTGCGGCGGCTGCTGCAGTCGCACAGTCGCGGGATGAGCTTCACGCAACTGGTGAACCATCCGGCGCTGGTGAATCGGCTGTCGCAGTTACTGGGGCCCGATTATGTAATGCCGCTGGCACATCATAACTGCATCATGACCAAGCAGCCTGAATTCAGCAGCGACACGATGTGGCATCAGGATATCCGCTTCTGGTCGTTTGAGCGGAGAGAGCTGATCAGCGTCTGGGTGGCGCTGGGTGAAGAAAACACGGATAACGGCTGTCTCAAAGTCATTCCGGGCACGCATCGCATGACTTTTGAACCGCATCGCCTGGACGAGCGGATCTTTCTGCGACCCGATCTGCCGGAAAACCAGGAGTTGATTGAGACCAGTGTGTCTGCAGAACTGCATCCGGGGGACATCCTGTTGTTCCACTGCCGCACGTTTCATGCGGCGACCCGCAATTTTACCGACCAGGCCAAGTTCTCTGTGGTCTTCACGTTTCGACCTGCGGACAATCCCCCGATCAGTGGAACGCGTTCGGCCAGTCTGCCGGAACTGGTGATTCATTCGAATCCGTAGTTCACGCCTTTGACTTTTCCTGTTACCTGGGTCGGCCCGAGTAGATTTCGGGCCGAGCGGAGCGAGCAGGAAATTGTGGTGTGATCGTGCGAGTTGAGGGTGCGTCTACCGTGGGATCAGGTTGATCGTATGAGGTGCGTTCCTGACGAGCCCACGCGTATCCTGCGACCTCCTGTTGTCTGCGACAACCTCGAATTGCATTCGAGGCCACCCGCTGTGATCGCAAATTATTTTGCGTGGCTTGAATCGAGTTCGGGTTGGGGTTTGGTGTCGAGGAACTGGGCGGCACCGAGATATTTTCCCCAAGAGCCGAAGTAGCCGCGATAGAGCATGATCAGGTAGGCGGGGACGATGATGGGGCGAATGATGAAGGTATCGAGCAGTACGCCGAACGCCAGGGCAAAGCCGAGTTGCTGCATGCCGACCAGGGTCCCTGCCATCAGTGAGGAAAAGGTGCCCGCCATGATAATCCCGCAACTGGAGATGATGCCGCCCGTACTTTTGAGGGCTGAGATCACGCCGTCGACGGGATCTTTGGTTTTCTGTTCTTCATCGATGCGGGTTATCAGGTAGATGTTATAGTCTTCGCCGACGGCAATCAGAATGGTGAAGAGGAACATCGGCACTTTCCAGTCGAGGCCGGTAAAGTTGTGTGGATCCAGGGCCCAGAAGACGGTAAAGGTCACTCCGAGTGTCACGAGGTAGCTGAAGAAAACACTCAGGATCAGGTAAGCCGAGATAGCCGGTCGGCGGAGCAGGATCACCAGAATGATAAATACGCTGCCGAGTACCAGGATATCGATGCGGGCCTGATCCTGATCGGTTACGGATTTCAGGTCGCTGATGCTGGCGGTAGCGCCGATGTAATAAAGTTTCGTGTCGGTACGCAGATTTGCGGGCAGTGATTTACTGACTGCTTTTTTGACCCGCTCCAGTTGCATCATACTGTCATGTGAGAAGGGATCTTTTTCGAGGATCAGATCCATGCGGGTGACATGATTTTCCAGTTCGGGCTCGGAGCTGACGTAGTAGTTCTTAATGACTTTAATGCGGCTGATAGCGCGTAATTTTGCCAGGCCGCGCAGGTCTCTGGCTTTTTCCATTTCATCCGCGGCACCAATACCAAATGGTTTGGTCATATTGCGGATATCGGCGATGCCCAGTTCCTCTTTATTTTTTAAGAGGTCAGCGGTCAGTTTTTCGATGGCCTCGCGACCTTTGGAATCGGAAAAATTGACGTCGGGATTTTCAAACAGCAGCGTCAGCGGCCCTGTTGCGCCCGCCGGGTAATGGCCCTGGACGGCTTTGGTGCCAACCACGCTGGGGTCTTCGCTGGGAAGTTCAGATAAGAGTCCATAACTTAAATTTCCATAACAGGCCAGGCTGATCAGGACGAATGGAAAAAGGACCAGGAAAGTAGAAAGCCAGATTTTTCCGGGTTTTTTGAGTAACGCCAGCGAGACCGATTCCCAGAGCGAACCGGCCCAGTTGCGTTGCATCAGGCGTGCCATGACACTGGACGGGGTGAGCCAGCCGGCGGAAATCGCGACGCGTTCATTGAATGACTGCGGCCAGTAGGCGAAGCGGCCCGCCAGGCAGAGCAGTGCGGGTGAAAGTGTGAGGGAAGCAATCAGAACGAAGAACAGGCTGAGTGCCATGGCGATGCCGGCCTGCTGGAACTTGCCGAATTCTGCGAAGACCATCATCCCGATACCACACATTGTGGTCCCGGCACTGGCAGCCAGGGCAGCGCCGACGGTGGCAATGGAATTGGATATGGCTTCTTTGAAGGTACATTCCTTATCCAGTTCCTCTCTGTGCCGGGCGATCAGGAACAGGCAGTAGTCGACTCCCGCACCATAAAGAATGACCGTTACGTAGATTTCTATGCCGGAGAACAGGCCTACCCAGCCCCAGGATCCCAGAATTGCCAGGACGGAGAGTGCGATTTTGACCGAGACGAAGACCGTGAACAGCGGGATTAACGCGAGGATGGGAGCGCGGTAAATGATGATCAGCAGCAGGATCACCAGGAGTACCGTCCAGAGTTCGGTAGCTTCGGCGCTCTGGTTCGCAGCCCGAATCATATCGCGGCCGACAGTGGCGATGCCGCTGAGGGTGATATCGAGGCCGGGCTCAATCGATTTTTTGAATTCGTCTTTTTTAAGGAGATTCTCAATGCTCTCAACGGTTTTCGCATTACTCTGATCCAGAAATTCCGTGGAGAGTTCTACGATGACCAGTGAGGCTTTGTTGTCTTCACTCTGCAGCAGATCGCCGATGGATTTATCGGTATAGGTTCGAATGCGCGAAATGTTCGACTTATTTGATTCTACACCGTGCTCTTTACTCTCGGTGGCATAGCCTCCCTGTTCTTCCACAATGTCTTCAAGCTGTGGTTTGAGAGTGTCTTCGATAAATTTAAGGTCTTGCGGACGAAGTCCCTGGTCGCCGTGTTCACGCCGAACAACGATGACAATGCTGCTTGCCAGCAGATCATCGGGGAAGGCGCGTTTGAACAGTTTCTCGCCTTGCAGACTGGGAGAGTCAGCGGGGAGAAATGCGAACTCGCCATTCATGACCACCGAAGACCATTCCGGCGCGACGTAAGAAATCCCTGCTACTGCTACAACCCAGCATACAAGAATGATTTGCCAGTAACGGACTACAGTGTTGCCTAAAACTCGAAACATAGAGATTGCTAACAAAGAGCGAATGGAGAGACGTAAAATACAATCTGGGAAGACACTAAACAGTTTCAAGAGCAGTTCTTTGAAACCGGATCCATCGGTGTGAGGTATCTACAGTAACTTCAGGTCTCCGCGCCGTCAATCTTCACACATTACAGTGACTGAATGCAAGCCTAAGGGGCTTGTAATTGCAAGGTGAGGCTGAAAAGTGTGTTTATGTTCATTTTTAATGGGCCTTGATCAAATTAATTTTGTATCTCACATGAGATTTGTCATAATGTGTCTCTGACTGGAAAATATTCCCTGTCTCCGGTTCCCAATCGTTCTGATGATTGAAAAGGATCTTCGTATGTTTCGTAGCCCTCGCCGTTTCTCTGTTTTGTGTTTTTTGCTTCTGCTGACGCTGGTCTGTCTAAATCCGGTCGTTGCGTCGGCCCAGACGATCGCCCGTTGTGGCGAAGGCTGGCTGGAAAAGATCGACGGTTATTATGTGTTGCATCTGAAGGGAACTCATTACGAGATGGGTTACCAGCAGGGAGTCTTACTGAAAGAAGACGTTCGCAAGAACATGTACAACCTGCTCAATGAAAAAGGGGAGACTACCCTGGTCGACCTGGGTCCGGTGAAACTGAAACCCCGACAGGCGATTGAAACGGTAGTTCAAATTCAGAAACCTTACACACCTCAGAAATATGTAGACGAGATGCAGGGCCTGGCAGCCGGTGCCGGGATCGCTTATGAAGATGTGAGAGCGACGAACTTCATTCCGGAGATGTTTCACTGCAGCGGTTTTTCGATTGCCAATTCTGCGACGAAAGACGGAACCCTGTATCATGGTCGCGTGCTGGACTATGCCTGCGACTGGGGTTTGCAGGATCATGCGGTGCTGGTCGTTGCGGAACCGAAAGGGGGAATTCCGTTTGTCAATGTCTCCTACGCCGGTTTCATTGGCTCTGTGACCGGTATGAATATGCAATCTGTTTCGATAGGCGAAATGGGAGGCCGGGGGCTGGGACACTGGTCGGGAGTACCGATGGCGTTTCTGGTCCGCGAAGTCCTGGAGACAGCGAAAGATCTGGATGAAGCGATCGCCGTGTTTCGCGATAACTATCGCACGTGCGAATATTATTATGTGATTGCCGATGGCAAAACAAACCGCTCTGTAGGCATGGCGACCAGTTGGGAGAAGATGGAACTGATTCAACCAGGCGAATCGCATCCCCTGCTGCCGAACCCGGTGAAAGATGCTGCATTGCTGTCTGCCGGCGATCGTTACCAGGAACTGTCCAAACGGGTCAAGCAGGGCTATGGCGAATTCACGGCTGAGTCGGCAATCGAACTGATGAGCCGCCCGGTCGCGATGAAGTCCAATCTGCACAATGTGTTGTTCGAGCCTAAATCGACAAAGCTCTGGGTCGCGAATGCGAGTTCCGACGGGAAGCCGGCTGCGAATCAGAAGTATTACGGTTTTCAGTTATCAGAACTGTTAAAACGCAAACCCGATTTGAATGCCCCCGTTTATCCGATGCCAACTGGCCAGGCTGTTTCTCAGAAAACAGAATAGACATCAGATATTCGTTTCATTTTGCAGTTGCAGCCAGGCATCAGGCAGGTAGTCGATCAGATCCGAGGCGATGAGCGCGGGTTGTGAGAGATCCTCTGCTGCCAGATCTCCGGCGAGCCCATGCAGGTGCGCTGCCAGTTGTGCGGCGGCAAAAGCAGGCATGCCCTGACCACACAATGCGGTCAACAGACCGGTGAGGACATCACCTGTGCCACCGGTTGACATGCCGCTGTTGCCCGTTGTGTTGACGGCGATGCGGGAGCCATCCGTAATGACTGTGTCTGCTCCTTTCAGGAGTAATACGACCTGTTGCTGTTGTGCGTATTCGCACGCGTGTGTTTCTCGATCTTCACTGATTTCGGAGATACTTTTTCCCGTGAGCCGTGCGAACTCACCGGGGTGGGGTGTAAACAGGCGTGGTCCCGCGGCAGCAGGCAGATGCTGGTCCGATGCTGCAATCACGTTTAAAGCATCCGCGTCGATGATTAAAGGCTGTTTGAGCTCTGCATAAAGTTTCCAGATCAGCATCTGCACCCAGGAAGCTTTCCCAAGTCCGGGTCCAATCGCGATGGCTGCGAAGTCGTCAATCTGACCCAGCAGCATCTTTGCTGACGGGCCCGTCAAGTGACCCGACGGTTCGACGTGTAACGGCAGGGTGAGGTAACAGGGATTCACGGCAGCGACGATGGATTGAATTTCCTGGGGAACGGCCAGGAACACGAGTCCGGCGCCACCCCTGAGGGCGCCCATTCCTGAGAGAGAGGCAGCGCCGCTCATCCCCGCACTGCCGGCAATCACCAGAACTTTTCCAAACGTTCCTTTATGTGAATCCACAGGTCGTTGAGGCAGTGGAGGCAGGTCTGAAATACGTTGAAGATTCATGATAAAAAATTCTTTCAAATTGCTTGGACTTCACTAAAATGTGAAACGATTCTACAGACATCAGATGGTGTGCAGAAATTCCCGTGTTTGTATTTCACCGGGATGGGGCTGTGAATCCAAACGAGTTCACGAAAGTTAGTCTGGGGCAAATAAGTTGACTGGTAAAATGCTTCTTGTCTGTAAGTTCAATTTATCCTGTTGAAAGTTTGACTGGGAAGACTCCCACTTATCTACGAGTTCATTATACTTTAAAAGCCTGAATTTGAATCGGTTCTTTCATTGGGAGAACTCATTTCTTCGCTGCTTCGCGATCAGTCAGGCAAAGCAATCAAGAGTGACATCAGTATCACCCTCAGTCAGGTGCTGAGGAATGACCGAACGATAAACAACTGCAATGGATTGGATGGATCTTTAATGGCTAAGAAAAAAACTGTTTATGAGAAACTTTGTGAACTGGCCAGTAACCTCTGGTGGAGCTGGCAGCCTGATGTCACACAAATATTTCATCTGATTGATCCTGATAAATGGTCAGAACTGAATCATAACCCGGTTCTGCTGCTGAAAGAATACTCGCCGGAACAACTGGATGATAAATTAAGCAGCCTGAGCCTGCACTCCCGTGTGAACGTGGCTTATCGTCGCTGGCTGGAATACATGGATCGCTCTGATACCTGGGGGTCGACTAACGCGACCATTCTGGGGCATCGCTGTGCCGCCTATTTCTCGGCGGAATTCGGGATTCACGAATCGTTGCATATTTATTCCGGCGGCCTGGGTGTTCTGGCGGGTGACCATCTGAAAAGTTCTTCGGACCTGGGATTGCCTCTGGTTGCCATCGGTCTGTTTTACGGGGAAGGTTATTTCTCACAGCACATCGATAAAGCCGGCTGGCAGCAGGAATCTTATACGGAAGCCAAGACCGAGAATCTGCCGATCATTCCCGCTTACACACCCGAGGGCAAGCCGGTGATGATTTCGGTTACGACCCGCTCAGGCGAAATTTTTGCCAAGGTCTGGCGGATCAACGTAGGACGCGTGCCTTTGTATCTGCTGGACACGGATGTACCGGAAAACAGCCAGGAAGACCGGAATCTGACCGCACGTCTGTATGGTGGCGATCAGCGAACCCGCATTCGCCAGGAAATCATGCTGGGGATCGGTGGTGTCAAGGCGCTGGAAGCGATTGGCATTGAACCGAGCGTGATTCACATGAATGAAGGTCACTCGGCATTCGCGCCCCTGGAACGCGTGCGGAACCGGATGCACGAAGACGGCTTCTCGTTCGATGACGCATTGCGTGAAGTGGCAGCATCCTGTGTGTTTACGACCCACACTCCCGTGCCTGCTGGCCACGACCGTTTTGACGCGGGTCTCTTGGAAGAACACGTGGGGCCACTGGGCGACCAGTTGGGTCTGGATCATCATGCTTTAATGGGACTGGGCCGGGTTGACCCCCAGAATGAAGGGGAAACCTTCTGCATGACCGTGCTGGCGTTCAAGCTGAGCCGACTGGCCAATGCGGTCTCCAGCCTGCATGGTGTGGTGAGCCGCCGGATGTGGGCCTCGCTCTGGCCGTGGCGGAGTGAGGAAGAAATTCCCATCGGTCACATCACTAACGGCGTGCATATGCCAACCTGGCTGGCGGCACCGATGCGTGTGATTTATGACCGCGTGCTGCCGACCAAATGGTACTATAAAACCGGCCAGGCCGATGTCTGGGCGGGCATTGAAGAGATCACGCCCGGTGACTTGTGGGAAACGCATCAGGCACTCAAAAATCGCCTGATTCATTTCTCACGGGATCTGCTGGTAAAACAGGCCCAGCGTCGTGGCAATTCGGATGCTGAAATCGGCCATTTGAAAACGGCATTGAATCCGGATGCGCTGCTGATTGGCTTTGCTCGTCGGTTTGCACCCTACAAACGGGCGGACCTGGTCATGAAGGATATGGAAACGTTCCTGAAGATCATTGAAGACTCGGATCGACCGGTGCAGTTCATTTTTGCCGGGAAAGCACATCCCGCGGATGAACGGGGTAAGCAGATCATCCAGCGGATTTTCAAATTGACCCAGGAACCACCGTTCCGAGGCAAGATTGTGCTTCTGGAAGATTACGACATCAACCTTGGTCGGCATCTGGTACAGGGTGTCGATGTCTGGCTGAATAATCCCCGCCGTCCCCTGGAAGCCTCCGGGACCAGTGGTCAGAAGGTGGTATTGAATGGTGGCTTGAACTGTTCCATTCTGGATGGCTGGTGGGCGGAAGCCTTCGATGGCAGCAACGGGTTTGCCATTGGCGAAGGACGGACCCATGTCAACCAGGAAATTCAGGATGACCGTGACGGTCTGAACCTGATGAAGGTCCTGAAAGAAGAAGTGATTCCCCTGTATTACGACCGGAACTACGACGATCTGCCTCTGGAGTGGATTGCCCGCATGAAAAACGGAATTCGCACATTGGGCTGGCGGTTTAACGCGGACCGGATGGTCATGGATTATGCCGAAAAGATGTATCTGCCCGCCGCTGGTGGATTGTCCAGCCAGATCAAAGGGGACTCTTCCCTGTAGACTCTGATCACTGCTGGATCAATACTGACAATCGATACGACGGTTACAGGAAACAGATTCGTTCTGATTCCTGTAACCGTTTTTGTTTGTACAGTCTGTATCGGAGTGACAGTGACTCGGCTGACTTGTAACGATCTGACTGACTTATCAAAACATGGGCGTCAATTTCGAGCTAGCTTTGCAGTGTAAGTACATATAAAAGCAGCCCCTGTATCGCCGACGCTTCAGACTCTGCCTCTCGTCTGACGATCCGGGGCAATTCTGATTACACAAAAATGGATGAAAGCGTTTGTCATGAGTTCAGTGATCGCAGGTAAAACCAGTCAGACAGGTAAAGCCCTGATACCACCCGGAGAGTTGTCCGACCTGGTGAAAGGATACATGGATGTCGAGCTGTGGCGTTCGACCGGCTGGTTGACGCGACTGCATCTGGACGAACCACGGGTGGATGTTCGCAATCTGACCGAACGCACGCGGCTGTTGAAACGGCTGATGGATATCGCCGTTTCTTTTACGATGCTGGTACTGCTCTCGCCGTTACTGCTGTTCCTGGTTGTGCTGGTAAAACTTACCTCGCCCGGCCCGGCAATTTTCAAACAGACGCGCGTGGGCTTGAACCTGAGAAATCAGTCGAAGAATGACCGTCGTCAGGCGCAGGTGGATTTAGCCGAACTGGAATTACAGGCCGATCGTCGTCAACCTGGTTCTGACCGTCGTGATGAATCGGGTTATGGAATGCCGTTCACTCTGTATAAATTCCGGACGATGACTGTGGACGCAGAAAAAAATGGTGCGCAATTCGCCGTCCAGGGAGACCCCCGGGTGACGAAGCTGGGACGCTTCATGCGGAAAACACGGCTGGACGAACTACCTCAGCTCTGGAATGTTCTCAAAGGTGAAATGACATTAGTTGGCCCGCGTCCTGAACGACCGGAGTTCATCGAAGGCTTGAGCAAAGAGATTCCCAATTATATCAACCGCCTGGGATTGAAGCCCGGGTTGACAGGTGTCGCACAGATTGTGAACGGTTACGACAACAATGTCGAAAGCTTCCGCCGCAAAGTTTCGCTGGACCTGATGTACCTGCAGAACTGCTGTATCTGGAACGACATTAAAATTCTGTTCAGAACCATTCGCGTGATACTGACTGGCAGTGGTGCGTTATAAGTTCTGCTGCAGGATTGATGCGATCTTCACCTCATAAGAAAAAACGCCCTGCTTCCAGGGCGTTTGTGTTCTTGTTCCTCAATTCCGGGCCACAAAGTTGTGACTCAGGAACTGCTTTCAGGAAAGTGGCTTAATTCCAGAGTATTCGCGGGAGCCATCTTTTCGTTTTCGGTATCCCAGCCCATCATCTGTCCGCTGCGCCAGGACTCGTTTGCCATGTTGACTGCGACAACACCTGCCAGTCCCAGTTCCGTCGGACAGTTCAACGCTTCACCGTTTCGAAGATGGTTATGCAGGTTTGTGTGGTGCAGTTTTGTATCTTCTGCGCCCGACTTCTTATGCTCGGCCAGTACTTTGCCGTCTTTGTCTTTGGCGACCCAGCCTTCGCGGGTGAAGTAGAGTGTGCCCCGATAACCGCGAATCAGATGATCGATGCCGACGCGGTTGCTCATGGTTCCCAGAACATAAACCGTCATGCCGCGGGGATACTCGCAGATCATTTCGAAGTTGTCAGGCAGATTCCGTCCGTCATTCCACTGCCAGATCCCACCCATGCCGACAACGCGTCGGGGATAGAGCAGGTTGCAGGCTTTCATGATGCGGGTAATACGATGGATGAACAGATCGGTGCAGATGCCTCCCGAGTATTGTGAATAGTTTCGCCATTCAAAATAGTGATGCGGGTTCCAGTCGACTTTCGGAGCATGACCGAGCCAGGCATTCCAGTCGAGGTCAGCTGGTTTCGCTTCATCATCTTTCAGGCCGGGACGACGCCAGGGCCCCTGTTCTCCGTAGCGACGGACGTATTCGATCTGGGCCTGTACGACCTGGCCGAGTACGCCTTCTTCAATGGCTTTGGCGGCGGAGGAATACGAATCATCGGACATGCCCTGCACGCCTACCTGGATCGGGAGCTTTGTCTCTTTCTGCTTTTTGATGACGGCCTGTGCCTCCGGGATGCTGTGCGTCATCGGTTTTTCACAGTAGACAGCTTTGCCGGCGTCGAGGGCATCGATCGTCATTTGCGCGTGCCAGTGTTCCGGCGTTGCAATGGTCACGTAGTCGATGTCCTTGATATCCAGAACCTTCTGGTAATCAGAAAAGGCGTGCTTCGCGCCGGTCTTTGCTTTGCCTTCTTCTGCGCGTGTGTTCCAGCAGTCAGCGACCGCAATTGCTTCGACATTATTCTTTTCACGAATAGCGTTATATGTATTCATGTGGGCGTTGGCCATACCCCCCGCGCCGATAAAGCCGACACGAATCCGGTCGTTGGCGCCAAGAATACTCCCATAGCTTTGGGCAGTCCATGCGAGACCGGCGGCAACGGCACTACCGGTCTGCAGGAAACTTCTACGTGTCACTTTTGAAGAAGCCGGTTTCTGTTCTGAACTCATCGGTCTTATCCTGTTTCTATCAGGTCGGAAATAGGGGGAGGGGCTTACTCGAGTTCTTTGATTCGCAGATTTTTGAACTCGATTTTGGCGCCATGACCACACAGACAGAGATGACCGGATTCCCGTTTCAGGCCGGGATGATCTTTGCCGTCGATGGTGCCGTTTTTCTTGGCGTCGGTCATATCGAAGTCGACGATGGTTGTGCCATTCAGTGTGACTTTGACTTTATTGCCATCCACCAGCAGTTCCTGGGTGTTCCACTCGCCGACGGGCTTCAGGTGACCGCGTTTGGCAGGGGCCGTTCCATACAGTGAACCGTGATACTGGTATTTCTGCAATTTGGCGTACTTGTCTGCGGTGTCATCCAGAATCTGAATTTCTTTGCCGGCATAAGCTGGACTGGTCTTGGGGTTGAGCGGAACGTGGAATCCGATTCCGTTGTTGGCACCTGGTTCCAGTTTGAAATCGAACCGCAGGACGAAGTTCTTGTACTCCTTGTCGGTGAAAAGGTTTCCACCACTGTCTTTTTTGCTGACCAGCATGCCGTCCTCTGCATAATAACCGTCTGTGGCACCTTGCCAGCCATCCAGGTTTTTACCGTTGAAGATGCTTTTAAAGTCGCTGTCACAGTGTTCTTCAGCGGACAGGGGGGCAGCCAGGCCGAGTACAGCGATCAGGCCAAGTGAGAATAATTTCCGGGCAGTTGTTGGGAGCATAATATTGTTTCCTTGATATTCAGCAGTTGACGGTTAATCAGGAAGGAAAATCCTGTGATATTTAAGGATCTTTAGTAAGGCGTGCAGATTTGAGCATACCAAAGTGCAATTACCAGAATCAATGGAAAACCCCGTCAAACCGTTGGGTTTTTTGTTTGAGGTGATTTTGACTAGAATGTGAGTTCGCTTGCAAAACAAATTTCCCATTCCTCTCAGATGGAAGAAACCTGGAATATGAATCTACAGAATCGAATGGCTTCAGATGTCGCAACGATGCGCTGGATTGGTGGAACAGATGGATATCTGCAGATGATCGATCAGACTTTGTTGCCAATGGAGTTTCGCGAAATCGAATGCCGCGATGTGGAGACGGTCTGGGAGGCAATTAAAAAACTGCGCGTACGCGGTGCACCCGCGATCGGCATCGCCGCCGCGTATGGTCTGGTCATTGCGTTGCAGACAGGAACCGGTAACGAACGGCCCGACTTTGATCAGCGACTGACCGAAGCGGCGACCTACCTGGCAGAAAGCAGGCCGACGGCAGTGAATCTGTTCTGGGCACTGGATCGCCTGCAGAATCTCGCAGCGAGTTTGCCGGCGCTTTCCAATTCGGACATGCATACGCGCCTGCTGGAAGAAGCGAAACGCATTGAACAGGAAGACCTGGAGATGTGTCACAAGATCGGGGAAGTTGGTGCCGAACTGCTTTCCAAAGGGGATGGCGTACTCACACATTGTAATGCAGGCGGGCTGGCGACTTCGGGTGGAGGAACTGCGTTGTCCGTGTTCTTTGCAGCGGCGCGACAGGGAAAAGAGATTCGCGTCTATGCTGATGAAACGCGACCTCTGCTGCAGGGAGCCCGGCTGACCACATGGGAACTGATGCAGCGTAGTATACCAGTCACTTTGATCACCGATTCGATGGCAGGCTGGGTGATGCAGGAGCAGAAAATTCAGGCTGTCGTGACCGGGGCAGATCGCATCGCCGCCAACGGAGATTCCGCCAATAAAATCGGAACCTACTCTGTTGCGTTACTGGCGCGTCTGCATGAGATACCGTTTTATATTGCAGCTCCCTCCAGCACATTTGACCTGAGCCTGGCCAGCGGTAGTCAGATTCCCATTGAAGAACGGCTGCCGGAGGAGATCACGAATGGTTTCGGGAAACAGACGGCCCCTGTGGGAGTCGATGTCTATAACCCCGCTTTTGATGTGACGCCGGCGAAATATATATCCGGGATCATTACGGAACGGGGGTTGATTCAACCTGTAACAACCGCAGAAGTCGCGCGGGTCCTGTCGACAGACGGGTACTAAGCAGCGAACGCCCGATTCTCAGCGGTTGATATAGACCGGTTTCTGTTCGTACCCTGGTGAGTTGACGGGGTAGGAGTTCTGCAACTGTGGCTGCTGGTATTGCTGCTGATACAGGGGGCGTTGATATTGCTGCTGCGGTTGAGGCTGCTGATACTGAGGCTGCCGGTATTGCTGCTGCAGTGGTGCTGGTTGCTGATACTGCTGCTGATAAGGCGCCTGTTGCTGGTAGTCAACCGGAATCATGGCCTGCTGAGGTTGATAGTAGGAAGACTTCAGTTCTTCGCGGCGTTCCTGGAAATCTCGTTTACGCTGCTGAATTTCTTCGATATCTTCTTCGCGCGGCGGGAGGGCATAATTTTTCCAGGCTGCCTGCTCATGATAGCGGTTCCAGAAATGCTGCGAATAAGCCAGTTGCGGAGTGATTCCCCAGCCGTTTGCTGTCTGAGTCTGCGAGAGCACATGCCGATAGTTATAGGGCTTGAAATAGTGGTAGCCGCTGTAGGGCGAAATTTCCTGAAAGTATCCATGCTGCCACGGGTACTGTGAATCGAATGGAAAGCGTGGGTCGCCGTAGATTCCGCCCGTGACTCCGGAACTGGTCATGGGTTGACCGGCTTCGTAAGGGATTGCTTCAGTACCATACGCTCCGTATGCTCCGTCGGAATAAATCGGATCTCCGCCGACAGAAGCTGCGATTGCAATGGCAATTAAAGTTGATGACATATCAAAATCCCTCTTGATCATCAGACAGTCATTCTGATCTGCCTGATGAATTGAATAAACATTCTGTTTTCTCTGGATCCTCTGCGCGAGATATTTCCCCGCTATCCTATTTATCGGAATATCAAAGCGCCTTTCCTTCAGGTTCATCATAAAAATCGCAGGATGTAAATCACATAAGCGCGATACAACCTGCATATTTTTAAATCGGGTTAGTATAACCAGTCAAACTGAACCGGCAGGAACTGCCGAAAGACGGTCTGAAGTATGAAGTTTTGTGTGGAATCTGGTCTCTCCTCGAGAATAGGATGTACGTTTAAGTATCGACGCGAGTGACTTCAGATCCCACACTGGTCAAGGTCATTTGCGATTACATATAGATCTGACAGAGTTGAGCCAGGCGTCCTGCGTTTGTCGGCGAATGTTTTTGCTTTTCATCAGAGATGATGTTTTTGAATACTAACATGAGGTGTGTGAGAGCAATGGGAAATTATAGAAAACTCACGCAAGTGATGGTGCTGCTGACCGTCAGTTGTGTTGCCGTGTATGCAGATGATGTCATCATCCCGGGAGCGGATCTGGGAAAATCAGGCACCCTGCCTCCCCCACCCAGTTCGGTATCACCGGTACCCGATCCTGCTGCCAGTGCCCGGCCTCAAATGCAACAGCAGATGCAGCAACAGCAGATGCAGCAACAGGGTGCTGCCGACCCGGATGCACTGACTCGACCCGTTCCCGGTTACCAGGGGGGAGGGTATGTACAAGGCGGAAATCAGTACTGGCTGCCTAATAACGTTGTGCCTCAGGTGGGGTCACCTTATTACTATAGTGCGACACAGGGAGCAGGTGGCACTTATGGAATGACCAGTCCCAAAGTAGGCATGCAGGCAGGGCAGACCTGGTATGGAGGTTATAATGAAGCAAATACAGGCATGCAGACTCAGGCATTAACGGAAGATCCTTATACCAAACATTTTGGTCCTGGGTTTTATCGCTCGAACGAGTATGGTCACTATCGTTTTCCTTCTTACAGTTACAGACGTCCCTGGTATAACCCCGGTGCCCCGACTTATAACCGGGATACGAATTACCGCTGGTAGTTCTCTAGAAATAGAGAAAATTAACACTGGTATGCATATGCTTCAGTGTCTAACCCAGGCCCGATGGTCTGGGTTTTATTTTTAGTCGTAACTAAGTGTTTACCCTTATCTTGGAGTTAAAAAGAGTAAAAATAAGTCGAACCACTCTAATCCTGATTTCATGATTAGCCGATACAAACAATACAAAGTGGTGTGTATCTACCCGAATTGCGTTCGTAGATTTAGAAAAAACAGTGTTTTTCCTCGATTGTTGCAGGAACGTGGTGATCTGATACGTGATTGTAAATACAAAGCAGGTTAAGGATAACCTGTAGTGAGTAAATAGTTGTTATTACTAATTCATAATCATGTCGTTGATAAACCAGGCGCTAATCAGCCCTGGGTACGAGCCTTAGTATAACGCCAAATTACCATTTTCCTGTCTACAGGCAATTGGGGAGCGACAGCGGATGTTCAAGCAGAACTGCCAGGGATCGGCAATTCGAAATTTTGAAACGATTCGTTTTCAAAATGCAATAAAAATCATTGCGATCACCGTCGCGAGTCTCTCGTCGCTTGCTTCCCTTGCGCTGGCTCAGGGTCCCTCAATGCTGCAGGTGCCTCCCCGTTCTCTTCAACGGGGAGGAGGCTCCGCAGCGCCACCTTCTCAGGTGCAACGACAATATGCTCAACCACCTGCGCAAGTTCAACATCGAGTCTCCCCGAGATATCTGCCACAAACTCAGTTTCAGCCCCAGACACAGTATGAATCAGCGCCACAAGGGGTGATACCGATTCAGGATGCAGGCTCTCAGACGAACGGACCTCAAATTCAGATGGTACAGGATACGGGGCGTATTACCCGGAAACCTCTGCCGACTCAGATCCGGTCGACTCCCGGTATTTTTGATGAGATGGAAATCATCATCCGTCGCAGTCAGCTGATCATTACGAATTCACGTATTCGTCGTTATGCGATCGCTGATCCTTCAATAATTGAATTCGTGACGTACTCACCCACAGAAATCTCAATTGTGGGTCTGGAACTGGGAACAACAACCTTAACGTTGTGGTTTGAAGGTGATGACACACCGATTACTTATCTCGTGCATACGATTCAGGATCCCAGTCTGGAAGGTCAGCGGCGGATTGATTACGGAAAGCTGGAACGGAAAATTGCGGTACTCTTTCCGAACAGTAAAGTGTATCTGATCCCACTCTCACGAAAAATTATTGTCAAAGGAGAGGCCTCTGATGCGACGGAAGCGGCAAACATTCTGTCCGTCATTCGCGGTGAAGTGATCAACTATGAAGGAAACCTGGGGGGACCTCAGCCTTATGGAGCCGGCGGCGCTTATGGGGGCGGTTATGGTGCCGCAGGGGGTTTGCTGGATGGAATAGGAAACAATGCCTACGCCTCTTCATTTATTGTCAACATGTTAGAGATCCCGGGTGAATTCCAGGTGATGATCCATGTGACGATAGCGCAAATGAACCGTACGATGATGAGGCAGCTGGGTGTGGATTTGAGTGTGCTGTTTGACGGTGGTCGACAGTTTCTGGGATCATCAATGGGGGGAGTTCCTTCCACCTTGACGGGTATCTTTGAAGCCGGTGAAGTGAATGTTCTGATCAATGCGCTGGCCCAGAATGGTACGACCAAAATTATGGCCCGCCCGACTTTAACGGTCCTGAGTGGTCACTCGGCGAGCTTTCTGGCCGGGGGTGAGTTTGCGGTTCCGACGATTGTGGGCGTTGGCGGTGCGCAGGGAACTTCAACAACATTCCGCGGTTTTGGTACCTCCATTGTCGTGACGCCGATTGTGATTGATAAAGATCTGATTCGGATGCGAATTGTGCCGGAATACAGCCAGATTAACGATGGCAACTCGGTACAGGGGATTCCCGGATTGAATTCGCGTAGAGCACAGACGACGGTCGAGTTACGCGAAGGGCAGACCATTGTTCTGGCCGGTTTATTCGGACACGATTCTTCAACCGGGGTGACTCGTATTCCCTGGCTGGGAGAAATTCCGCTGGTGGGCAGCTACCTGTTCAGTTCAAAACAGTCGAGTCAGGGAGAGTCGGAATTGCTGATTACGGTAACTCCGCAACTCGTGAGACCAATGGAAGAGGATGAAGTTCCTCCCTATCCTGGTTTTGAAGTGACAGTACCTCAGGATAAAGAATTGTATAAATACGCGATGACAGAAGGGGCTCCGGACACAGCCGTCTATCAGTTGCAGCCTTATGGTCGCGGTGCCGGCCAGGGAATTGAAGTAGGTTACCAGCCGTTCAACCCCGCTCCTGCTTCACCCTACTATCCACCCGCGGCGACCGGAACCTACCAGCAGGGGCCTGCTGCACTACCGGTTCCCCAGTCGCGTGGCTCATTCCCGACGCAGCCGGTGAATCCACGAAATCCAGCACACTCGAATCAACATCAACCATTACCTCCGCCACCAGCGCCTGCGGCCAGTAATGGGCCTCAGGCATATGCACCCGGACAATATCAGGGGGCCCAGGTACCACAGCGTTCTGGCAGATTTACGCAAATGATCAAGAACCGGTTCCAGAATAATTCTGCTGAGAGCCAGAACAATTCGTTTATCCAGCCTGCAGGTTACGTCGATCCGCAAATGAGACGTGCCTCAGCGGAACCGAAACCTGCTCAATCCAGATTTTCCCTGTTTGGTGGGGAGTAAGGATTCAGCTCTGATTTTAGACTGACATCGGAAAGCTTACAGCGAACTGATGTCGCAATGAAATTTTAATAATCGCGATACGAGTCTTCTTCCGGGAGACGCTTTCGTACTTTTAATATCCAGGCAGTGACTACGTTGTCGTAAAACGACTGAGGGACATGATGGCCCGTTTTTCAATCTTTCAAAAACTGATTCTGACATCCAGCTGTATACTGCTGGTTGCCGGTTGCTGCCGCTGGGGAGGCGGTGGAGGCAACTGGGGCATGCATAAACGATCTTTTGCTATTCCCGATGTTTATCCCCTGGGAAGTGTGAACCGTGCGCATTATCACACGATGGAATCGAATGCGGAAGCGGTTGATTTTATTATCAATCGCAATGAATTTATTGATAACAGTGCCGAGCTGACGACAAACGGAAAAGATCATATTCTCGAAATCGGCGCCCGCATGCGAAGTGCGCCCTATCCTGTGATCGTCGAACGTAGTGATAACAACTATGCTCCGGAACTGGACGCCTATCGGCGTCAGCTGGTGGCCCGCATTCTGACCGATCTGGGTAATCAGGACGCCGACCAGCGGACCATTGTCTCGACTCCCTACGGGCGATCCCTGAATTCACGCGAAGCAGAAATCGACTACTATCGGTTCATCTCGACGCGGGGCGGCGTAGGCGGTGGATTCGGCGGCGGCGGTGGCGCCGGTGGTGGATTCGGCGGTGGTGGTGGTGGCGGGGGCGTTGGATTTTAATCGATTTTAAGCTCACCTTACACCAAAATCATTGAAATACAGATACAGAAACGCCGCAGCAGATTCTATGTTGCGGCGTTTTAAGTTTTTTAATAGAAGTGGTTTATGCAAATCTGGTGGCGATTGAGAATGACTTGGATTGCCGAGATCAGCCAGTTTCGATCCCCTTTCGAAAATTCGTATCGACATGATTCCGCGATCGGCATAGAATCCGCGCCTGATACCTTTCTCTCTCATATCTATTCCTACCAAATCACAATATCACATTTCTCCGCTTTCAATCGATGGGCTGAGTTTCAGGCTGCTGGTATTTCCGTCAGAAAAGATCTGATTTTTCCGATCAGACTTCTGGAATTCCCGTTGCCGATTCTGGTCATGATTGAGGGCACTTAGTCCATTTCAAATTGAGTCGAATTAAACTGAGCGATCTTCCCTCGCTGAATCAAGGTTGATACCCGATGAAAGCTCGAATGTTTCAACATCTCGCAGTCCTGTCCTGCTGTTTTCTCTTATTCAATGGCTGTCAGTCCGGTCCTTTTGCGAGGAGTTTACAGCCCTCTGATGACCTGGCACAAAATGCTTCAGAGAAAAAGAGCGAGTCAGACATCCAGAAGAAACTGAGAGTCGCCATGGCAGAGGAGCGGAAAAAAGGTCGTATGGACCGGCGCAAACGGAATGGAGAACTGGATGATACGGAACAGTTGGCAGACATTCCGATCCTGGATCAGAAAATCAATAAATCCCCTGCTCTGGCAGAGTCCAAGGCACTGCCGATCAGTTCTCCGCAGACAGCACCTACGCAAGTAGCGGGAGCGACAATACAGCAGGAATTGAGTCTGGCCTACGATGCGGATCGGTCAGGGAACCTGGAAAAAGCACAAGGCTACTACCAGCGTGTACTGGTGATGGATCCCAATCATTTTGAAGCCTTGCATCGACTGGCAATCATTGAGGATAAAAAGAAAAACTTTCCCGCGGCAGAAGCGTATTACCTGAAAGCATTGAAACTGGATCCTGGCAACGTCAATCTGCTGAGTGATATCGGCTATTCGTATATGTTGCAGGGACGGGACGACTACGGTGAAAAATATCTAAGGGAAGCACTCAAATACCAACCCCGTCACACGCGTTCGCTCGATCACCTGGGCTGGTACTATGGTCGCACGGGGCAATATGACCAGGCGCTGGCCCTGTTTCGGATGACCAGCGATGAAGCACAGGCGCGGCAGAAATTTGCTCAACTGTTCCCCGGGGTCAATCCCGAGATGAGTCTTGCCCAGTCTGGAACGACACAACACAACGTGCAGCGGGTTGCACCTGCGAATCTGTCATCCGGCATTCAACCGGTAGAACAGGTCCAGACGGAACAGCAACAGCCAGTTCAATATGCAACGGGCCAGAACGGGATTATGCAATACCAGGGACAACCAACTGCGCCTGCCATGAATCAGTCAGGGCTGAATCCAACTCAGCAGATCGCAGAAATGATGAGACGCGAACGGGAAAAAGCGGTCCAGACCCGTGATGCCGGCCAGGAACTGCCTGCCATCAGTCCTCAGCGATCAATGATATCACCGCCCGCCAGTGCGCCTCAGAACCCATTACCTTATCAGGACAATCGTCAGCATCTGGTTCATGCTCCTCAGCCTGCTCCTCAGCAGTATGCAGATCCTGACGTACAGATTCAGGCATGGCCTCCCGCGGGAGATCCTGAAATCAGCCAGGCCGTTGATGCTTCCAATTACTGGGCCATGAAGGAGCAGCAGCAGAATCAACCCGTGCAGCAGACACGACAAAATCAATCTCTGAACCAGCAATACCAGAATCAGGCAGGACAGAACTTTCCTCAGGCGCAGCAGGGACAAAACCAGAACATGCCTTATGGGAGCAACATGTCTGGTCAGCAACAGATGCCACAGCAACGATTGCCCGTTAATATGCCTCAGGCGGGACAACCCATGCATGGCAATCAATACCAGGTTCCGGGACAGTTTCCCGATTATCGCATTAATTCGACTCAACAGAATCTGAATACGGAACATCAATATTCAGAGAACCTGCAGCAGAATGCAGATCAGGTACAGATGCGAGAAGCAGCAAGAACTGGAATGAACGCCGGCCCCGGCCAGATGTTCCCGGTCGCGGAGGCACAACAGACGGCAGACGGTAATGCACCTTTAAGGAGTCCGCAGATGCAGGTCGGTACATTGATACCGGCATCGGCCCAGGTTCCTCAGCAGAATGTCTTTCAGCCGGGCGGCCAGAATATTCGCCAGGTGCAGTTTGATCAGCCAGCCTATCAGCAGCAACAGCAGTCAATCGGTGGTGTGCGGCAGGCGGGTTATGAATATTCGAATCAACCTGTCTCGCAGAATGGATACCAGGGACAGGGTATGCAACCCGTGCAGAATGCCGGAGGCTTTCCCCAGTTTCCTTCGGAGCTTCCTCAATCAGCCATGTATTCCACCAATCCGGCTTTCGCTCCGGCGAACATGCGGACCACAGCCGGAGATTTACAGCAGGGTGCACAACAGGGCGCTTATCAGGCAAGTCAACAGTCAGCAGACCAGAATCGGCAGGGACTCATGAATCCGAATCAGAATCAAACTGCTCCCTCCCGGTTCCAGTGGGGAGCACAGCCTGTCCCGGTACCAGGTCAGTACTCTAATCCTCAGAGCCGATATTAAATCGGTCACACTTAACGTGGGCTGACTAACTGGCCAGCAGTTGCTGCTCCAGAGATTCGATGATTTCTTCGGTGGACCAGTCCTGTAATGCGACCCGGATTGAATCCTGGTTTTTGAGCCATTGACGAACTTTTTTCTCGGCAAACATCACCGTGCTGTGATTGCGGCCTCCGAAGAAGTCTCCGATTTCACTGTAGGCAGCCTGAGTCAGTTTCCTGGCAAGGAACATGGCCAGCATGCGTGGCTGGCTGACATTTCTGGAACGGCGAGACGATTTCAGATCGGCTTCTGATATCCCAAACGTCGTGCAGACGATCTGTTTAATGTCATCCATTTTAATAATACGGATGCAGTCCCGTTCGAGGTCGGCCAGAACCTGGCGCGCCATGGTTGTGGTGATCTTCTGCTTTGTCATCACATGCCAGGTCTGCAGGCAGTTCATGGCACCTTCCAGTTCCCGTACATTATGCGAGAAGCGTCTGGCAACATACTCCAGTGCGCCATCGGTAATCGGAGTTTTGAGCTGTAAAGCACGCTGGCGGGCGATCTGCAGTCGCAGTTCTGTCTCCGGTGATTCCACCCGGCAGACAAGTCCTGAAAGAAAACGGGTTGTGAGTTCTTCACTCATTTTCGTTAACAGGCGGGGGTGCCGGTCGGAGGAAAAGATCAGTTGTCTGCCATGGCTTTCCAGGTGTTTGATTGTGTGTAACAGTTCTTCCTGAAAGTTGTGTTTAGATTCGAAAAAGTCGATGTCATCAATGATCAAAACATCCACGTTTCGAAACCGCTGGCGAAAACCAGGCAGGGATCGTTCCTGCAATGCTTTGGAAAAGTAGTTCCCGAACGATTCTGCTGTCAGAAACACAACCTGCAGGGAAGGGTACTGCTGACGGATTTTACGATAGAATCCTTCCAGGAGATGCGTCTTACCCAGACCGACCCCGCCGTGAATGAACAGCGGGTTATACAGAGCCCCTGGCTGTTCGCTTGCCTGCTGTGTCGCCATGTAGGCAAGTTGATTCGATTTTCCCGTGATGAAAGTCGACAGATCAGCAAAGCGTCTTCCTTTATAAGGAGCCGGTTGCGTCGGTTTGTGACCGCCGTCGATGCGCTCTGATTTCTGATCGGAATTCGTCAAAGACTTGCGGTCCGCGGTTTCCGCAGTCACTTTAGCAGCGTCAGCCTGTCCTTTTGAACTCAGTTCCTGACGGGCCAGCACCGGATCGACTTCAAAGCGATATTCAGCTGCAGGGCCGATACAGGCGATCGCCGTTGCGTTGATCTCGGAAGAAAACTTTTTCTGCATCCAGGTCAGTAAGAACGGGCTGGCCACTCCCATGATGAGGAGATTGGCTTCCAGCTTTAGACTGACTTTTCCTGCGAACCAGTTCTGGTAACTGCGCTGACCGACTTGTTGTGCCAGCAATCGAAAGACTGCTTGCTCGTCTGATTCGGTTGTAACAGGCCCCAGCTTGGCTTCCGTTGGTCGCCCGGCTGATTCAGCACAAAGCGTACCCTCCACTGCCAAAGACGTGGGTTGCATCTTGCACCCTCCCCCCGCGCGCAACATCTCCACCCATAATACGGGAAAGAGCGAAATCCTGCTCGTTCCGTATCGATCATGGTTGTGAGGTATATAAAGAAATGATGCGCTAAAAAGCTCCATTGTTTGCGGCGCCGAAAAGATTTAAGGCATTGGTCTTCGTCGACGCTGCGTTTACTCATTCAGTGGGACTGATACTAGCTTGAATCCTCAGAGAGTCAAACAGAAACGCGGCGGATTTTTTACAGAATTTTCAGACCGAAATCAAAAGCTGTTTTACCAGCAGAAAATCACAGTTTTGGTCAAAAAAAATTTACCGGACTCACCATCCGCGTGTTCAAAACATGTTAATGAATTTTCGGTTTTTTTTCTGAGAATTGCGAACGCATGCGCGCATGCACGCTTAATGTGTTCTGTCTGATAAAACCAGAATCTTCATAAATCTTTATCGCATAAGAATTTTTGTGATCGACGGCAAGCATCAGAGCGGATTGATGATGTTCCAGCGCCTGTTGCAGGCCAAATTGGATAAAGGCGGCACCATATCCTTTACCACGTTGTTCCGGCGCGACTCCCATGTAGACCACTTCCCAGAGTTGATCGGCCCGATGCTCGGATAACAACAGCACTCCCAGGTCGGTATTATCATGTTGAAACAGATACCAGTGCTTCTGATCAGAATCACCCGAACTGCGATGGGATTCCAGAGATTCTTCGGCAGTACGGCAGTGATTGAGAGCCGGACAGTCGAATGAGAACCGGTGTGTCTGATCCAGCATTTTCAGAAAACGCGGTCGGTTTGTCTGTTCATCAAAGGGGACGCACTGGATGTGTTCCGTCTCCAGCAACCCCTGGCCTGGCACGTTGGTCAGCGGGTGTCGCATGAACAGCAGATTTGTCAGATGAGGGAATCCATTTTGTGTCAATAACCGTCTCAGGTTCAGTTGCCCGGGTTCGAGCAGGGCCTGCCCGATACTGACTTCAGACTGGTCGATGCGGGCCGCCATCTCCTGCAGTAACGCTGAGGCGCAATCAGTGCGTGATGTAAAGGGTGGCCAGAAAAATGCCGTTGCCGCATCCGTAAATATCAGGACGCCTGCTCCCAGCAGTGTTTCGTTCTCGCGCGCCACCAGCAGCTGTTTGTGACCGTTCTGATCGGCTTTGATCGTTTCGAGAAACTCTCTGATCTGCCGGTCCTGATCAACTTCTGCTGCATCATTAAAGATGAGAGCGGATGCTTCAGGCCACTCTTCCGGTGAGGCTTGTGAGACGGTGATCGACATAAGCAGAGTTCATTTCCTGAGACAGAGACATGCCACCTGGTTGATGAAGGGATGTAACTTTGCTGATATCATAAAAAAAAGGCTGGTCGATTGACCAGCCTGAGTTCAGGAATGAGGTGTTGAACTTAGAATTTAACCGAATGTAACTGGTGAGTGTTTACAGAATCGTGCCGGAGACGAGGTAACTCGTATCCATAAGGGTTCATCTGACGTTCCAGCGACTGTTTTGACGACGAGTCCCACTGCTGATCGGAAAAATCGCGGAGGGGATTACTGCCTGCATTCATAAAATTGTGATTCACGTTGGGGTTCAGCGGATGAATCGATTCCGTAGCAGGAGCAAATGGCTGTTGCTCTAATCGCGGTTTGTTGGTGACCAGCATGAGAGCCAGACAGCAGGCAACCGTTGTCAGTGTCGGCAGCAGCACATTAAATCGCGTCGGTCTGTTTTTCCGGCGACGGGCGGCAATTTTTGCAGACACCTGCGGCCAGACACTATCCTGCAAAGAAGGAACCGGAGCACTGTCAAACTGGTTTTGCAGTGCCTCGTAGCTTTTTTGCAGCTGTTCATATTGTGAGCGACATTGCTCACAGTTTTTAAGTTGTTTTTCGAGTAGTTTGAGCTCGGCGTCCGACAGATCGTTTCCGACTGCCAGAGCGACTCGCGATTTCAAACCGTTACATTGTGCGCAGTACATGTCTTATTGTTCCTTGCCCGACATGGAGCTTTCTACATTTTGACGATTAGACCACAGTTTCTGAAAACGGTTTCTTGCTTCAGCCAGCCGCCAGCGAATGGTTGCTTCTTTTCGGTCCAGGATTGCAGCGATTTCTGATGTGGAAAAATTCTCGAGATCACGCAATACGAGTACCGTTCGATACTTTTCAGGAATTTCTTCAAGGATTGCCTGAACTTCCTGATTGATATCAAGCTTGTTCCTTGGATCCGGTACTGAAGGATCGAAAGGAGTATCCGATGGACTGTCACTGAATAACAGCCACCAGCCTCTTCGCTTTTGTTTACGCAGATAATCCAGAGCCTGATTGACCCCGATCCGGAACAGCCAGGGACCAAATCTCCTGGATGTATCGAATTGATCAAGACGTTCATAGCTCTTCAGGAATGTATCCTGTGCCAGATCTTCTGCCAGGTCCGGGCTTTTGACGAACTGAATCAGCACACGAATCAATCTGCGCTCATAACGCAGGACTAACTCGCCAAATGCGCTGTCGTCACCCTTGCGAGCTGCTTCTACCAGACGGGCATCACTTGTTACGCCCCCCGAAGGTAAAGAATCTCGTTCCTCAATTTTTTTATCGACCATTTCTAACTGCATGTCTACCTCCCCTCTCCGCGTTATTTGACACGCTCTGTTTATTACTACGCCAGAGAGAGGAGAAATGATGGGAATTTAGTAAAGATTCTGGAATAGAATTAAATATTCTCCAAATCAATTCGCCTGTCTTTAATTATACCCCTCTCACATTTGTTTTGGGGAGGATTCCGTGATTCTATCTTAATATGTTGTAAAGTATTTTAATATAATTGTTTATGGCGTTTGTTAACATCAATGTCTTGAAATATTAACCCAAAATTAGTGTCCGGGCGAATAGATAAGTTTTCACCAGATTGCGAATGCCTCGAATCGAACAAAGTCTATTGATGTTTCCAGAAGCGGAATCTCTTTTTTATCTCAGACCGAGCCAGGTTTTTTGAGCCTGTGAAGCAACTCGCTCAATTTGCCCGGCGGACTCCTTCGGTTCCACAGCCGAAGATTCGTCGACCGGGTCACTTTCCGGTATGCAATTCAATCTGGGAAGCCTGCTACCCTGTCTGGGAAAGGAGCAGGTAAGCGATCTTCTTTCTGCATTACATTTGCATGGGGATTTGTTATTCTGGTCGGGAGAGACATTCGAACTGAGCCTGTCAATTACATCCCGTCGGTAGCGAGAGGACTTTTAATGATGCAACGGAAATATTGGAGTGGAATCATCAGCGCTTTAATTCTGCTTTCAGGCTGTTCAGAGGAAAAGTCTCCCTCTCCCGACTCCAGAAAGGCCGCTTCAGATCAAACCAGTGCGAAGGATGCAGACATGAATACCGGAAGTGAATATCAGTTGACCGTTCAGGAAGAGCCGTATGGAACCACCGCGGATGGTCAGGAGATTACTCAGTTTCTGCTGTCGAATAAAAAAGGGACGAGCGTCAATATCATTAACTATGGTGCGATCGTGACCTCGGTGTACCTGCCCGACAAAGAAGGGACATCAGAAAATATTACGCTGGGGTTTGATTCGCTGGCTGCGTATGAAAATAAAGGCCCTTATTTCGGTGCCATCTGTGGTCGTTATGCCAATCGAATCAAGGACGGAAAGTTCTCTTTAAACGGAAAAGAGTATCAACTGGCTCAGAATATTCCTCCGAATCATCTGCACGGCGGGGAATCGGGCTTTGATAAGAAGGTCTGGGCTGCAGAAAGTTTCAGTACGAAAGACGAAGTCGGCGTGCGGTTGAGCCTGGTCAGCCCGGACGACGAAGAAGGGTATCCGGGTAAGCTGACATTAAAAGTCATCTATTCGCTGAATAACAACAACGAAATGAAAATTGATTATACCGCGACCAGCGATCAGGAAACTCCCATCAATGTGACCAACCACTGTTACTGGAATCTGGCCGGTGAAGGCAAGATTCTGGATCATGAACTGGTTCTCAACTGTGACCAGTATCTGCCTGTGACAGACGAAGCGATTCCGACGGGTGAGCTGAAGTCGGTCAAAGGCACACCCATGGATTTCACGTCTGCACACAAAATTGGTGAGCGGATCGATCAGGTCGAAGGGGGCTACGATCATTGCTGGGTCGTTAATTCCAGTGAAAAGAAGCCTGCTTTCTGTGCGCGGGTCAAAGATCCCGGGTCGGGCCGCGTGATGGAAGTTTACACGACCGAACCGGGCGTGCAGTTCTATACCGGGAACTTTCTGGATGGCACACCCGCCAGTGGAGGTTATCCGAAAAATGGCGGGCTCTGCCTGGAAGCACAGCATTTTCCGAATTCGCCCAATCAGCCGGAGTTCCCCAGTACGATTCTCAAACCAGGCCAGGTTTACGAACAGACCACCATCCATAAATTTTCCGTAGAGTAGAAACAGCAGTTGCCTGCCGTGCTCTGCATTTGACGGGGACAGTATGATGAACGCCGAACGTACTGCTTCTGACAGGAACCCAGGACACCTGATGTGCCTGGTTTTCCTGATTGTGTGCCAGTTATTCTGTACGTCAACTGATCTACAGGCGGAGTCTCCTGCAGTAGAAAAAGTGGAAGGACAGCCGCTGGCAGCAAATGTGAAACGGCTCATTTCCGCGCTCGACTATCTGGGGGCACCGTTACCCGCGCCGCTGGTTCAGAAACTCAATATTGCCTGCGATCAACGGGATGCTGCCACGATTCAGAAGTTACTCGATTCGGAAGTCTTGTGCCTGGTTTCGTTGAACCCGGAAGTACGCACAAAAGTCGCCCGCGGACCCGCTGTTGCTGTGCTGCAGCAGGGAGGCTTTACGCCGTTCGTGGTGAAGGTGGTCAATCAGAGTACGGTGACCAGGCAGTTGCAGATTTCCAGCCCCCAGGCAGGTCCCGTCTATTCGGGAGCCGCATTGAATTCACTCAAGCGGCAGGCGCAACCGGAATTGAACCGGAACGAAAACAAAGCCGGCGCGACAGATCGTTTTCTGGAGGTCGAACTGTTTCAGGCAAGCCCGATGACCGTCAAGCTGAGTGGCCTGGAAGTCGAGTATGTACTCGCCCTGATTTACTGTCATGAGTCAGGAAAACGGGAAGCCACGCTGGCTTTCGATGTGGGAGCGGGTACGCAGGACCTTGGATTTCGGGGTGAGGTGCCGGTCCTGTTTGATGTGCGGCCTGCTGTGCCTGTCAAACTATCCATAATAGACTTTGATGGAAAACCTACCGCAGCGCGGCTGCTGTTTCGTGATTCACAGAAACGCGTCTATCCCCTGCAGGCCAAACGGCTGGCTCCCGATTTCTTTTTTCAACCCCAGATCTATCGGCAGGATGGCGATACCGTGATGCTGCCTGCCGGCGAACTGGAAATGGAGTATAGTCGCGGCCCGGAATATCAGAGACTGACTCGCAAGGTCAAGATCTCCGCAGAGGAAGAGCAGACACTGGATGTGAATCTGAAACGCTGGGTGAACCCGCGCGCGTTCGGCTTTTACTCCGGTGATCATCACATTCATGCCGCCGGCTGTGCCCATTACGATAATCCTACTAAAGGAGTCACGCCTCAGGATATGTTCAATCAGGTCAAGGGGGAAGGTTTGAATGTAGGTTGTGTTCTGACCTGGGGTCCCTGCTTTGATGTCCAGCGCCAGTTTTTTGCTTCGACGGCAGACCGCGTCAGCGAGCCCCTGACCCTGCTCAAGTATGACCTGGAAATCAGCGGCTTCGGATCTGCTGCCCTCGGGCATGTCTGTCTGTTGAACTTACAGAATCAGACATATCCCGGCACTCTGGGAACCACGACAGGCTGGCCCAGCTGGACGGTGCCCGTGCTGCGCTGGTGTAAAGAGCAGGGGGGCGTGACCGGCTTTCCTCATTCGGCATTGCGCGTCAATCCACCCCTCGCGGCACAACGGTTAATCCGGGAACTGGATCAGGACAAATCGAAAACGCTCAATCCGGAAGAAGCAGCAGCAGGACTTCTACCCGCTGCCTTTCCAGTGATCGACGCGGATGGGAACCGGCAGTTAACGCTGGATGAATTAACGCAGGCACTGGAACAGGCTGCCGACCAGCTGCCGAACCTGGCGGTTCCCGAAATGAACGGGGGCGGGGCGATGGAAATCTGCGTCAGTACGGCGGAAGGGGTCTGTGACTTTATCAGCGCCATGGATACCGAACGCATACCGGAATGGAATACCTGGTATCATATCTTGAACTGCGGTTTTCCTCTGAAGGTCAGTGGCGAAACCGACTTTCCCTGCATGAGCAGTCGGCGGGTCGGACAAGGGCGCGTCTACGTGCAACTCGGGCAGCAGTCTGAAGTAGATTTCACTCAGTGGTGCCAGGGAATCAGGCAGGGACGCAGTTATGTTTCAGACGGCTATGCGCATGCACTCGAATTTCTGGTCAATGATGTCGCGCCCGGTTTTGAGGACATTCAACTGGAACTGCCGGGCAAGGTGAAGATCACAGCGAAAGTCGCCTTTGCGCCGGAAACGCCGCGGGCGGTGGCCTACGGGCTGCTTGATCCCCCTGAAGGCCGCCGGGCAGCGGGAGACACGCGTGTGTTACATGCACCTCGTCATTCCGAATATGTGACCGCCGGCAAACGCCTTGTGGAAATCGTTATGAATGGAAGCGTCGTGGGACAGCAGACGGTTCCCGCCGATGGAAAAATCCATTCCCTGCAGTTTGATGTTCCAGTAGAAAAGAGCAGCTGGATTGCCCTGCGTCAGTTTCCTCAGCTGCACACCAATCCGGTGAATGTCATCGTGGCGGATCAGCCGATTCGGGCCTCGCGCGAAAGTGCGCTCTGGTGTGCGGAGACCATCAAGCTGCTCTGGAAAAATCGCCATCTGAAAATCGCAGAATCAGAACGGAAGACAGCCGGGCAGACGTACCAGCGGGCCATTCAAACGTATCTCCAGCGTGCGGAAGCAGCAGTGAATTGACGTGGCTTACTTGCGACGCTTGGGTACGCGAACAACCACTTTCTGACGCTGATCGCGTAACCGCTGCATGAATTTTTTTCCGCCAATCAACAGGCCGATAATCGCAGCAATAATGATAAAAGGAATCACGTGAACCGGTTCTGTCAGATAATGCAAAATTCCATTGGGATTGACGGTTTCTTGTGCTCCGTGTCCCGGATGAGCAAACAGTTGCGGGCACTGGACCAGTGTAAACAGCATAACCAGTGTCAGTTTGAATCGGTTCATTTCAAAACTCTTTCTGAATACAGAGACGGCAGTTTATCACTCTGACTGCCCGGCCGGTTATTCTAGGAGAATCCCGTCTCAGACTCAAGAGTCGAAGTGGGATCTGAGTGCTCAGAAATTCATTGCAGGGCCCGTATTTCGAAGGCATCGGTATAAACATCCAGCTCCAACCAGTAGAAATCGCTGAAACAGGGTAGATCTTGAACATCGTGGGCACCGGGGTCGGATTATTCAGCGGTGAGCAGTCGGCATCGGAAAAATTAAAAAAATCCCGGCATGTGGGCAGGAATGCCAGGGACAGTTAATCCCGATCTGTTTTTCTGCAACAAAAAAACGACCAGTCATAGAATGAAATGACTGGCCGTTGCTTGCAGAGCCTGCTGTTCGCGTAGCAAACTTTGATGTGAGATCATTCAAAGCTGGTCAGTTCGCCACCTCTGATACTCGACAGAGACTGGTAAACCGTTTTGTCAATGTTTTCTGAAATGAACCGCACACGTCCGTCGCCAAACAGGAACTGGGCACCCCCGGTATGATGGCTGCTGAAATCATCAAAATGGGAGGCGGGATCATTGGGAACATGATCGGTGGCGCCGAGCACGCGGGCAAATGTTTCTGCGCCTTCAGGGACGGCACCAACCCAGGTGGAATACCAGCCGGCGGTGGCATCGGTTTTGCGTTCTCCCACAAACAGGGTCTGGGACAAGCCGTCTGTGATATCACGAAAACGGGTATTACCGTTTTGATAAAATGTTCCGGAACTCTGGCAATTCGTTCCCGGCGTAACAATTTCACAATCATCCAGCTCTTCACTGCCGAACACGCCGACATAGTTGGCCCGCGCCAGTACTGCCAGTACCGTGCCGGGACTTCCTTCTTCTTCCAGTTCAAACGTATTGGAACCGGGATCGGAAGGGCAGAGAAAAGCGGGCAACGTTACATCAACGATACCCGGGGTCTGTGCCCCATCGTTAATATCGAGATTGAAGTTGATCTTATTGTATAACGGGCTCTGATCCATGAAGGGGAGGATCATCGCTCCCCAGCCCCAGCCACTGCCGTATTCCACATTGGCACCCACACCAGGTTGCACACCAATCCAGCCGGAGGGGAGAATGCTGTGAGTCTCATTATAGTTGTGCAGCGCCAGTCCGATCTGTTTCAGATTGTTCTTGCAGGTACTGCGACGGGCCGCTTCCCGTGCCTGTTGAACAGCCGGTAAGAGTAAGGCAATCAGGATCGCTATGATGGCGATCACAACCAGAAGTTCAATCAGGGTAAATCCACGTCGTGCCGGTTTGATTTTCTGCATCACGCGACTCCAGGTCTCAGCGGGTAGGTATGTTGTATGAATACTGACAATGCAATCATTATTGCATAACGGTTGCAGAAGTCAATGTCTAATGCAAGTAAATTGCAAAAGAGTATTGTATGTGACACAGGGCGTCTCTCACGTACTGTGGCTGCCGGGATAACCGTAATACGTCATCGTAAAGTGAACTGCTGGAAAGATCGGGAACAGGCGTGGATTCGTCTGTTTTTTACAGGTTTCAGGCAAAACCAGGGGGAAATAATTCAGGGAACGCAGGCAGGTGAACGGGATAGCATGCGCGGGGCTGCTGACGAACCAGTTGTTAACATGGGCTGTGAACTGAAATTATGAAATAATTATGAATGGATGTCCCGGCGTTGCAGGGAGTCGGATTTCAAATTGAAGTTTGTGTAGTTAAGATGGAAGTCCGTAATCGCCTGTTCCCTGTTTGTACCATTCCCAGAGATTCAATGAATACACGCCTGTCCGAGTCGTATGCTTATTGCCAGCAACTGGCAAAACAGACAGCGGGGAATTTCTACTATTCATTTCTGGCGTTGCGAAAAGAGCAGTTCCAGGCGATGTGTGTGTTGTACGCGTACATGCGCACGGTGGACGACCTGGGGGATCAGTCCGATTTGAGTCTGGCCGATCGTGGAGATGCATTACAAATCTGGCGACGGGAATTGCACCAGGTCCTCGAAGACCAGACAGATCCAGACGCAACGCCATACCATCCCTGTTTCCCGGCGCTGGCGGATGTGATTCAAGGTTATCGGATCCCCCATGATTATTTTTTCGCAGTGATCACCGGTGTCGAATCCGATCTGCAGCCGGTCACGTTCGCGACCTTTGAGCAATTGAAAGAGTACTGTTACCACGTGGCGGGAGTGGTCGGATTATGCTGCATTCACATCTGGGGATTTCACGATGAGCGGGCCTTCGCAGCCGGGGTCGAATGTGGAATTGCATTTCAGCTGACGAATATTCTGCGCGATCTGGGGGAAGACATTCAGATGGGCCGCGTCTATTTACCCCAGGAAGATTTAGACCGTTTCGGATATGCTCGAGCTGACATCCAGTCACAGATTTATGATGAGCGTTTTCGCGAACTGATGCAGTTCGAAGTCGACCGTGCCCGCAGTTACTATCAGAGTTCAGAACGACTGTTTGATTATCTCTCGCCGGAAGGGCAGCGCATCCTGAAAGCCATGCATCGCATATACGGCGGCATCCTCACGGAGATGGAACGCATGGACTATAACGTCTACGCCACCCGTTGCGGCCTGCCCCGCTGGCGCAAACTGCTGATCGCCGGCGAAGCCATCGTCGCCGCCCGCTGGTTTTCGTAGTGGTGTGATACAAAACTCTGCCAGACTTATTTTGTGGAGTCAAGTTGTTCCCAAGAATCCATTCAAGATGGATATCTTGAAAGAAATGAAACCTCATTTCCGAGTACTATTGAAAGACGACAACTTACCAGGCAGGTCTGAAGATCAGGGGCGATAATATCGACTCCCGTCACCTGAAAGGAAATTAAATGATGATTAAGAAAAGATCTTTTCTAAAGTCGCTGCTGGTGTTTCCATCAGGCTATCTGGTTGTTCTGCTCGGTTTTGATTTGAAGTATTACAATGCCAGTGAGATGGCCTATACGGTTCCCATGTATCCCTGGCCTACCTACATGAAATTTGTGTTAGCAGTTCTCAGTTGTCTTACCACTACGGTAATACTGTGCTACTTCGTTTTTAAACAGGAAAAAGTGAACCAGAATGGCTCAGCCCCTCTCATTCAGGAAGATGCAGAGGAATCAGCATCAAAGGAATTGTGAAGCCGGCTAAACGAGTTGAAGCACGGTTAAATACAAGTTGATTCTGCAGCAGCGGGAAGTGATGAAATCAGATGTATGACAACAAACTGTATGACAATCTGAAAACCCTCAGCCTGCTCATTCTGGCCTTGAGTCTCGTGATGATCTCCTATGGCTGTTATTTGATCAGACGCGCTCAACAGAGTGAATCATGGCCGACTACAGCCGGAAAAATAACGCGATCAGAGATGATCATCAGCGATGTTGACAATGACATAGCCAAGTTCAACATCGCTTATGAATTTGTTGTCAATGAAATTCGCTATACATCCGACGTGTATCGCTTTGGTGCGAACGGTCAAGCTTCTTCTGTTTCAAAAATCAGGGAGAAACACGAACAATATCCGGCAGGCGGGAATGTCGTCGTAGCCTATAACCCAGACAACCCTGCTGATGCCGTGCTTGAGCCGGGAGCGGCAAGCTACGGGCATTTGTTTCTCGTTCTGGGGATAGGACTTGGCATTCTGGGCCCTTTGATATTGCGAATCAAGTATTGGTTTTTGATGAAACGCTAACAGGACACAGGAGTTACCGATGAATTCAATCTGTCCTTGCGGGGGGCAGAAAAGGTGTCAGCAAACAGGGAACCCCAGAGATCCGGTTTTGATGCTGGTCGATTATCGGGGAGGGGACTCCGCCATGATCGTTATCGGGGGCTTTCAATTTTATTTACCGTATCGGTTCAGTATTTGCTTTTAACCGGAGAGAGACAAATGATGTTTTCTATCAACGGTTGCCTCCGAAAGAGGAGTAGTGAGCATGCTGAAGAAATCAAATCATGTGATGACAGCCCCCTCCCCGGTGAAAGTGTACCGGAAAGATCGGTTTTCCCGCTCTGCTTTGCCGTCCGAAAAATCCCTCGAAAGGCTTTCCCCTGCAGACCTTAGGCCCTACGTTGATTCGGAAGACTCGAGTAACGCAGAATCTGCGATGGTGACGAGACTGATTCTGATGTTACTATTAATGGGGATCACGCCCATACTGTTGTTACTGCTCGCTTTGCTGTTCAACCCGGATTTACTGCACATTGAAATCACCCCTTAACACGATTGTTTATCCGCAGTTGGAAATATAACGTCAACCTGGTGCCCGTTGGGTGTCAATCACGGGTGATACTCTTGGGACGTGGTCTGTTTTATCATAAACAGGCATTTTCCAGTTGGTTTTTGACTGTTTTCGGGGGGACGAAGATCGATTCTGTTATTCCGGGTTCGAAATCTTTGTAGAGAGACATTCCTTACATGAGCCGTGGATTGCAGTTACGGTAAGCGTAAAGTGGCGCGGACACGTGTCATCCGCCGTTGACAGTCTCAGTGGATAAACCGGTACTGGAATACTTCGATTCCTCATCACTTCAATCCAGTTTTATCTGTACTTGATTGATGTTCGGTTTCGATTGATTAGCACGTATCACGTTTACCTACCGTCTCTTGATCTATTCACTCGATCCAGGTGGAACTGGGCACAGTCTAACAATTCAGGGTTTCATATTTTGTCATAAACAGCGAGGTTTTCATGACGTTCCCTGCTACCGTTTCATGGGGGCTTTCTTGATTCAGGCCTCTTGAAGGTGTCGGGACGGTGATCGATTGGCAGTGCTTCTGAATGGGATCTGGCATCGATCGATCTGCTCATTTCTTTTTTTCATTGACCGGGATGGAGATGATTAAGCCGGCAAATCGATCTTTGGTATTCTTTTTCCCGAACCCGACATGACAGGTCAGGCAGCCATGGTTCATCAATGAGATCGAACCGGCCCGCTGATACACGCCGTTTTCCACACGTTCGTATGCCACTTTACCGGAAGCGATTTCTTCAGCAGCCTGTTTTTCGAAATCCGTTTTTGGCTCATGATCGACACTCATCGCCCTGGCGTTGACGGCAATCCAGCGGGCCTTGATATTTTCCCGACGTTCTACTTCAGTAAACATGCTTTCCATCACGCGGGCAGGAACGGCTGCGCGTTCATTGATAAAATAGCTCTGGTGCATGGTATCCAGTGTTGCAGAGTACAATTGATGGGTCAGCGTTGCGCGTTCACGTGCCTGGGCCACAGACAGCTTCTGTGCGGGCTGTTTCTTATCCTGGTTCCCGTCTTCTACTGACTCAGCGAAAGACAGGGCAACGAATGAAAATACACTCAGCAGCATAGCGGCGCCACAGTGGATCATTGCTTTCATTTTTCTTTTCCTTGATTATTGTTTACATGATGAATGTGATATTCCCGGTTTGATCGAGATGACGTTCTCTAACTGGTTTGTGTATTAAAGGGTGGGTTATTTTATGGCTGATCCGGCAGGGAAGCTGGCACAGGTCATCTTGATTATGGTTATCAGCCAGGCTCCCAATGCGAGATAAGCAACCAGGTTTGCTCCCTGCATCAGAGGAGAAAAATTCAGTTCCACCGCCAGGCGATGCGTACTGACGGAATACATTCCCAGGGGAAATACGATACTCCAGAATTGCGAGTCGTATGAAAAGCTGACTCTCTGAAGTATATGGCGCCAGACCCCCAGGATGACGAGCAGGGGAATCCACCAGGTTGCTGTGACCCAGCAGAGTAGTGTCAGCCCTTTCACAAACGGTAGAACCTGAGACAGGATCATTGAATCTCGAGCAATCGAAATCAGACTGGCACCCGCGAGTGTGGAAATCGCCATTGCTCCCATGCTGATCCAGTAGGGGGGAGCCAGCGATTCGGAATTCATCGTAAAGAAAATGGTCCGATACAGGATCAGTGAAATCACCCACAGGTATAACAGTCCGCCGACCAGCCACAGGCTCAGGGAAAGAAACACCAGTGATTCATGAAATACAGGGAATTCGCGCGACAGGGAAGTTCCTGACACTGAGACTGCCTGGGTTGCCACCACCAGCAGTAACCAGCCGCCATGAACGTCTTTTGAAATATCCAATCCAGCCCGCCTGACAATGAACTGCGCCAGGAGGGAATAACTCAATAAGAGCCAGGTAATCAGTCCAACGCACCATAGTGCCAGTGCCAGTGTCGGCAAATGAACAATCTGAAGAAACTGGCTGCCCAGGATACAACAGGCTGCCACTATTGTGAACGAATCAAATCCGGTCGCAGGGGCGAGTAAATCGGAGATGACCTGATGTGGATATTTCTTCATCTGGATCCCATTAAAGATCACCAGGTAACCTGACAGCATAAGATTACAGACCAGTAACCCCTGTGAAATCAGCGTCAGTTGTAACTGGCTGCAGGCAAGAGAAACGATTCCCGTAGCCATGACAATTGCAAACGATTTCATTCTGCCTTCCGACCCAGTCTGATTTTCTGAACCTGATGGATATTGTTTTCAAGTGAGATGGCATCCAGTTTAACGACGCAGCTTCAGTTCCCTTTTTTCAGCGGCATGGAAATTACTAACCCGGCCACCCGGTCTTGATTACTTGTCCGTCGGGGCAGATGGCATTTCAGACACTGTGATGCCAGGCGAATGGAACCGGCAAACTGAAACTTCCTGTCAGCAACCTGTTCATATACTGGTTTTCCGGTAGACAAGACCTTCACTGCCTCTTTCTCAAAGTCCGTTACCGGTTCATTGTCAATACTCATGGCCTTGGCATTGACTGCCAGCCAGCGGACCTTGATTCCGTACTCGCGATCCAGTTCTTTAAAGACATCTTCCAGCGAGTGAGAGGGGATGGCGATACTTTCATCCTCGAGAAAAAAATCACGATGCATGACCTGCAGTGAACCATGAATCGTCTCGTGTAAAATCTTCGCGCGAATGCGAGCTTCATCGACCGTGGCAGGCAGCGATTTCGGGTCGTGTTGCTCAGTTTTTTTCTCTGGCTGTTCAGCCTGCAGGGGATTCAATATCCGTTCCTGCTGCGCTTGACAGATCCAGAGCAGGCCAGGCAGAAAACACAAAAACATAACCGGTTTTTTCATAGTGGGAACCATTGTCTTGATTTCAGAGCGGCTGATTAAGAAAGAAGTCCATTTAAAAATCGCCTGGGAGCAGGTTTATAATTGATCGCCAGCTTTTCTCGTCCGGCATCATCCAGGTTTTGTGATTGTTAAACCATAAGCCTCCCAATGCCTCGATTTCGCTTTTGACAGGAGTGGTATACCCGCCGATCATCAGTCCTGCTTCCCAGCGATGCTGGCATTCCAGTTGAACCAGGTGTTTTTCGATAATCATCGCGATATTGCAGGCAGGTGTTCCCCGTCGGTAGACGAGCGTTAACAGGCTTTGGTGCGCCAGGCATCTTAATTCCTCACATAGTTTTTCCATGTTGGAAAGTTTCGATCTGTAACGACGGCTGAATTCATTCCATCTGTCTGCTCGAAATGAAAACCATTCGACTGACTCTGCTTCCGGACACAGTTCCGGCAGCCATAAATGACTCTGCTTCAAACTTCCCTGAGGCACGTTGCTTTCGATCCATACGAAGATTTGATTTTCGTTCAATATCAGATGATCTTCCTGCATGGAACACACCTGAAATGCCGGGCGCATTATTGAACCGTCAATGGGGGGGCTCTCTGAAACAGGTCCTGGAATTTCTTCTGACATGGATACATTTTCGTATTCGTATTTCCGTTAAAATCTCAAAAAAGAATCATAATATTCGGGAGTCTTTTCCGGCTTGTTTATCTGATGGCCGAGCTTTACTCTGTGTCTGATTTCTACAATATTCTTACTCCGCGACAGCTTTTTTCTCTGGTTCTTCCCGGATAACGGCACCGATTCGTTCAATCCTGTTGTCCTCACCTCGCACAATTCCGACGGTCAACGCACCGGGGAACTGGCTTTGATTCTTTCGCAGCATGGGCACTCTGATCACAGAGGACCCCAGCCGACTCTGGTTCTGCTGCATGGCTGCGTAAAACCCTTCCCAGTGTGCTGTGCGTGATTCGGGTGGAATTATCAGGTCGAGTGATGCGCCAAGCGCTTCCTCGGACGAGAAGCCAAACAGACGTTCTGCGCCCGGGTTCCACAACACCAGTATCCCGTCCCGATCGACGCAGATGATGGCGTCTCCGACCGCATTGACGAGAGAATGCAATGCGAGCAGTTCCTGGTAGCTGTTTCCAGTGAGAGCCTCACTTGACTGGTAGCTCATAGCTGATTGCTCCAATTGGCTGTCCGGCTTTGACATCTTTGTAGTGCGGGTGACACATGACACATTTTTTCATCACAACAGGAACAGGAGTCATCGCCTGCAGATAAGCCTGTCCCTCTTTAATGACCACTTTGTCATAGTATGATTTACCGGACTTCAGCTTTTGGATCCCCTCTTTTTCGAAGGGAGATTTTGCGACATTTTCAGGTTCGTAGGGTTCGCCCGTGGCATCGATAATTCGCACCTGATGAAAGCCGGTCTTACCTACCCTCTTAAACAGTTCGACGGCAGCACTCCCTGCGGGGAAATCCTCTTCGCTGTTTACGTATTTGTCCGTGATCAGCACGATTGTCTGTTTATAAATATCATCAAGCATTTGAACCGTTTCACGCGTGCGCTTGATGGCGGCCTGGGAGGGTTGCTGATCCGATTCAGCAGGGGACGATTTCTCTGGCTGCTGGTTATCAGCTGCCGAAACGAAAGTGAAAATCAACAGAAATGTCACTGCGAGGCTGGTCACAAATCCTGTTTTGAACATGGATATTCCTTTCTGAATTAAAACAGAGGGAAGGATGTGCTTTCGTATCTGCGATCTAAGTGATACTTTTCAGCTGCCGATGTGAAGGCGCCACATCAGCCAGGGTTACACTGTTGAGGTACTCCAGCTGAACGCGTTCAGCTTCAGCCAGGACTCCTTTCAGCTTACAGAACGGCTGGATGATGCAGACGTTTTCAGTGCCGACACATTCCAGAAGATGCAAATTCCCCTCGAAGCGTTCGATCACTTCCCCCAGACGAATCTTCTCCAGGGGGACCGCCAGTTCGATGCCACCTCCCATACCACGCACGCTGCGAATGTACCCCAGTCGCGACAACTGATTCACGACCTTGGCAACATGATGTGAAGAAATCTGAAACAGTTCCGCTACATCGGCAACCGTGGCCCGATCATCCTGTGATGCCAGGTACATCAGGGTCCGCAATGCATAATCGGTTTGCATGGTGAGCTGCATGGTCGAGTCCCGTATTTATAAACATGCATAACAAATACATCTTATGCCAAATATAGAGTCGTTTGTCTCATTTGTCAACCAGAGAAGAACCAACGGGAAATTTCAGTGAATGAGGAGCAGAGATTTTCAGCACGAAATTGTCAGCTCATAAATGCCAGCCCGAAATCTTCCTGAGATGAAAGTCAGACAATCACCGTTAAGCGTGTCTACTTCGGCGGCTGGTTTTAGATGTTTGACCTGTCACCGCTGCACTATGAACTGTTTTAGACTTGTGATCAGTTGTGGACATGGTCAGAATGGGATTTATAAAAGACCGTGTGTAATTCGAACACTGATTTTTTGATGGTGATGTTGAGATTTCGCCGTCAGTTTGAGGGATATACAGGGTGGCTGTAAACGCAGTGAATTCCCAGATTACAGTCAATCAGCGTATCATTGAGCATCAACGAGAACAGGAAATCAGGCTGCGGGTATGAGTGACAAAGATCTGGATACTGACGGGCAGAGTTTGAATATCGATCAGTTGATCGCTGATTTTAAAACTCGCACCGACGCTGGTGAACCGTTCCCCTTTGAGAAATTCATCGCGGAGCATCCCGAACATACCGATGAACTCACTCGGTATTTCAAACAGTGGAAAGAGTTAGAAGCTCCATCGCATCCTGACAAAGCGGGAGCTGATAAGTCGTCAACGGGAACCAGCAAGCCCGGCAAACTTTCCGAAGAAGATGCGACCGCTCACACTGTTGTCCAGGTGACAGGTGATTCAGAATCGTCGCTCACCCAGGCTTATGATCAGTCAGAGGATGAATCAGCGACCAGTGTCGAGATCTCCGATTCCTTCGGTCGTTACGCGATTCAAAAGGTGCTCGGGCAGGGCGCGATGGGCGCAGTCTATCTTGCCAAAGATACGCAGCTGGATCGTGATGTCGCTCTGAAAATCCCCAAGTTCGGTGACGGGAACGGCGTTGATGATGAAGAACTGCTCGCACGCTTCTATCGCGAGGCCCGGGCAGCAGCAACACTGCGCAGTCCCAATATCTGTCCCGTCTACGATGTCGGTGAAATCGACGGTCAGCACTATATCACCATGGCGTTCATTGATGGCCGACCGCTGAAGGATTACACGAAGTCGAAGAAGACTCATTCCGAAAAACAGATTATCACCACGATTCGCAAGCTCGCTTTAGGTTTGGCTGAAGCACACGAGATTGGTGTGATTCACCGCGATTTGAAACCCGCCAATATCATGGTCGATCTGAAAGGCGAGCCGGTCGTCATGGACTTCGGTCTCGCCCGTCGCAGTTCCAGTGATGATGTGCAGGTGACACAAAGCGGAGCGATCATCGGGACACCGGCCTACATGGCGCCCGAGCAGGTGGCGGGCGACCAGTCAGCCATTGATCATCAGGCTGATATCTACGCCCTGGGCATCATCATGTATGAACTGATTACGGGTGAGATGCCGTTCAAGGGAAACCTGATGGCGCTGCTGCAGCAAATTGCGCTCAACAATCCGACGAAGCCTTCCGAATTGCGTCCCGACATTGATCCACGACTGGAGGCCATCTGTCTGAAAATGATGGCCGGCGACCAGGCGCAGCGTTACCAGTCCATGACGGACGTCGCGACTGATTTACAGGAAGTTCTCCGCAACCCGGACGAAAGACACAAGCAGGCACAAGCCAAAAAGAAAGGCCCGAAGCCGAAATCACTTCCCACGGCGAAAGAAGAATCGAACCCGGCTTTGATTTCGATAGACCGCTCCAAATCCTCGGCGGACAGGATGCGTACGAAGCAGAGGAAGAAGTCATCGTCGGCGGGTAAGTTGACTGCCGCTTCTAAATCAAACTCGTCCAGCCCGCCTAAGAAACTGCTGATCGCTGGCGGAATTGGGGGACTGTTGCTGTTACTGCTGCTTGTGGTTGTTTCTTTCATCCTTCCCGGCAACCAGGATGAGCAGACTGCCGCCTCCGATTCCGTGATCAACCCCAGTGAGAACGGTGAAAAAACGGCAACTCCTTTTTTCGCGAAATCCAACAGCGACGGTAGCAAGACTCCAGGGACTTCTGGAACGAAAGGTAAATATGCCCTCGAGTTCGACGGTAAGAGTGAGCATGTCGTGAGAATACCGAAGACCAACTGGAATGAACGCGATGAATTGACATATGAGGTTTTTGTCCAGGATTCTGATGCCAACAGTCATGAGAGCGGAAAGAAATATGTCTTCAACCATAATTACACATGTGTTTTCGTTCGCTGGACTGATGGGTGGGGGTTTACGGTTAATGTGGAAAGTGAGAACGGTGAGAAAATGGTGTGTACTTCCTCATCGAAACAACTTCCTGGATCAGGAAGTTGGGTCCATTTAGCGGGAGTCATTAAAAACCGTACAATTCAGCTGTTTGTGGACGGGGAGCCGATGGAATTGAAACAGCTCCCCAATAACGTCAATTCGAAAAGTGGGAACGCAATTCGACTGGGAGGGTCTCCATTTTCAGGAAAAATTCGCGGGGTCAAAATTTCGAAGACTGCTCGCTTTGACAAACGCTTTGATCCCCCTCAGCAGTTTTCTAATGATGCCGACACCCTTGCACTCTATCACTTCAACGAAGGCTCTGGCGAGGTTCTAAAGGACTCCTCCGGTAACGGATATGACGGGAAGATCGAAGGTGCCAAGTGGGTGCCATTAGATCAGACTGTTGCCAGCCAGAATTCTGAGAGAAATGATGCACTTTATTTCGATGGAAGAACAAGCCGAGTTGAAGTTCCTGATTTTCAACTTTCCGGCTCCCCACCGCTGACGCTTGAAGGGTGGCTGACGCCTTCTCCAAAGTCGACATCCAATGCCATTTTGTTCTATGGCGGCAAGTTAGATTCTTTGACCATTCAAGTGGGGGGGATTCGCCGCTGGGAATTTGGTGGGAGGCAGGCAAGCACCGATCGGCGGGTTGAAGTTTTTGGCCCACGGATCAAGGAGTGGGAGACACGAACGCACGTCGCAGGGCAATGGGATGGTAAATCACTGGAACTCTTCATCGATGGGAAACCAGTCAAACGGAATGACAACACGGGGAGCTTTACTCCGCAGGGGATACTCGAAATCGGTGGTCATAATGGCGCTCGGTTTAAAGGCAAAATCGATGAAATCCGCATCTCAAATACACTGCGTTATGAGACGGAATTTACCCCAGCAGACGAATTTACCAATGATCAACATACCCTCGCCTTGTATCACTTTAATGAAGGCTCCGGCGACATCCTGAAAGATTCATCCGGCAACGGGCACGACGGAAAAATCGTCGGGGCAAAGTGGGTACGAGTCAAGAACAACTCTGCGGATAAGCCGCTTGCCGAAATGCTGACTTCCGACGAGTATGAATGGACCGAACCGGTCAACCTGGGGCCTAACGTCAACAGCGGGGAAAACGACGTCTATCCAACCCTCCCAGCGGATGGACTCTCGCTGATATTTTCCTCAAAACGCGGCAAACACGCCAATCTGTATGAGTGCCGCCGTGCGAGCATCGATGATGATTGGGGACCAGCTCAGGAATTGATCGGAATCAATCTCAGTCAACACGATCAGATTACCCCCTGGCTCAGTGATGATGGGCTGACGCTGTTGTTCGGCAACAAGTCCCCTGGAGGGGATAACATCAACCTCTTCCAGACGCGGCGTGCCACGCGCGATACCCCCTGGGATACGCCGATCGACCTCGGCTCCTCCATCAATTCAGACAAAGAAGATGGAGGCGGAGCGCTGTCGCCCGACGGGCTGACAATGTACCTGGCTTCCAAACGACCGGGCTCTCGTTTCCGCGATTTATACCGAACCCAGCGACCTGCCCTGGATGCTCCCTGGCAGGAGCCGAAGCTTCTGGGACGAGAGATTAATCTGGCTTGGGAAGAGAAGTGTCCGCAGCTGTTGGCTGATGGAATATCGTTGATGTACTTAGGCGGTAAGAAAGATGACTACCAGCTTATGCTCGCTCAGCCAGTTGCGGACGGTAAATATGAAGTGCAAGCTCTCGAGTCTCCGGTAAATAATATCTCATTCTGCCTGAGTGCCGATGGCCAGACCATCATTTTTGACAGCAAACGTCCTGACGGTCTGGGAGGGTTGGATCTGTGGATGACCCGCCGTGTCAAGAAGACGATCGACATGGCGAAGTCGGCGAAAGTGGACCATGACTCGACTCAGACAATCGACCTGTTGGCTGATCTCGTGCCCACGATTTTGAATTCCAGGAATATGACATGGCAGATGCAAGACGGAATACTTATCGGTAACAGCACTGCATCCAGGAAGAGAAAAGACTGGGCCGGTGCGAAGTTTCCCCAGGAAATCAGCGGTGATTTTGACATCGAACTTGAGTTGAAGCAATCAGGCTTTGCTCCGTTGCAATTGGATTTACCGCTGGGCGATAAGCAGGCGATCCGCCTGCATCTAGGCGGACTCGGCAGTGCACTCATGGTAATTGATGGAAAAGAAGATCGACACGCTGCTCCAGAGCACAGCAACAAGGACGCTAAGTTGAAAAGAAATGTCTGGCAGCGCTTGACGGCAAAAGTCCGCCACCAGGGAGAAAACGTCAGCATCGATGTTGCCCTGGACGGAGACCGTGTTGGTCTGTTCTCTGGACTTCGTTCACGGATTACGTTTCCCAAGTGGGTCAAACCCGATCCAGTCCATGTCAAGTTCGCGGGAACCGGCCATAACGAACTTCAACTGGAATTTCGCCGTGCTGTTGTCCACATCGATCCCCCTGCGGCAATAGAGATCGAGCAAACGAAGCCCAAGTAGACGCTGTCATTCGCTGCCGGGGAGGCTCTTCACTCAAACGTCAGCGTTGCCTTATCAATCATCGGCTTCGACTTATTGGCGGTCGTGTCTTTCAGTTTAAGTTCAAAACCGAAGCCATATCCGGCGGGCAGGTCTTTCAGGTCGAGTTTTGCGGGAGTGCGTTTGACGTGCTTCGAGAGACCGGGGGTGTCTTCGTAGGTCTCTTTGACTTGGGTCCAGTCAGTCCACTGGTCGAGTTTACCGTCGTTGTCGGTATCGACGCCCACGCGGACTTCCACCTGTTCCACCCAGGGTCCGGGGCTGACATAGTCGGTCTGCTGCTGTGTAAACAGATAGAAACGACCTTCGGCGAAGCCGATGTCGGGGTCCGGGTGTCCTTCGCCGATCTTGTCGCACCAGGAGTAAGGTCCGTCGATGTTCGGACTCGTGAACCAGCCGACACTCATGTGTCCGCCACCGGCAGGATCGTAGTCACCGAACAGATAGTATTGTGAGCCGACACAGATCGGGGCCCAGTCGCCGTACGCTTCCTGTTCGGGTTCGTGCACGTTGTACTTGCCGATGTTGGTGTTCCAGTCCGGATGCTGCAGCCAGTGCGGGTGTTTGTACTCGGCGACCTTGCCGGTATCTTGCGTGCGGTTGTCAACCGGGGGCGCGAGGAACTTCCAGTCTTTGACGCCATCTTCACTGACAGCGTGTGCGGCGAGGGGGGAATCCCAGGAGCGTTTGCTGGCGTTGATGGGACTCCAGTCTTCGAGGATCACATGAAAGCGCCCCTGTTTGTCGCGGATGAAGCCGGCGTCGGAACCGTGTGAAGGATCTTTGACTGCCAGCCCCATGTTTTTGCCGGGTTTTCCGTCGGTGAGATCTTCGTCGATGTAGACATGCGGGTCCTGATCGTTGGGGTAATCGTAGTAGATATAGACCTTGCCGTCTTTATACTCGGCACTGGTCACCCAGCGGGAAAAATCTTCGGTGACCGGGCCGTGATGCACCCAGTTGACCATGTCGCGGCTCTGCCAGCCATGATATCCGCCGAGCCCCTTTTCCAGCCCACCCGGCGCATCGAACTGATGTTTCCAGGGAGTGGTCTGCAGCTTGACGTCGAAGCCGTCGAGCGTCGCAGGCTCTGCTTTGAAGCCTTTCTTTTTCTTAGCGCCGCCATAGCGACCGAAGACCCAGTAGTTGTTCGGTCCGATCGCCAGAAAGACGGGGGCGTCCTGCAGATTGACCGGACCCAGGTTGGCAACCGGTTCCCAGTTCTGCCAGATCGGTGACTGTTCGATGGTGATTGATTTCGCTGTTTGTTTCTGGTTAAAGCGTTTGACCTTGCTGGTAAAGCTGGCTGTCTTGTCAGTGGGGATCGCAGTGCCTTCTTTGAAATCGATGTTGTCTTTTCCGACTGCGGCAGCCTGCCATTCTTTTTGTGTATCGATGACCCACTCATCGGCTGCGAAAGCGGATGTGGTGGCGAAAGTAACAGACAGGATCAAGAGGAAGCATGCTCTCATCATATTCATCAGTCTGGTTTCCGGGTGTGCTGAGGGATTGGAATGACGGATTGAAGTCACTCTTCAGGTTAGCCTGACCACTGGTAGATTGCAACGTGTGATGCGAACGCACACCTGAATTTTGTTGTGATGACTCAATGCACGGGTTAGAATCAGAAGAGAGTTGTGCAGGAGAAACAGGTTCAGATCTTCTTTTCAAAAAGCAGAAGTGCGATGGATGATGCCTCACCAGATGCTGCGAAAGATGAGAGTACGACGGATACTGATGAGATCTGGTTGACCAGGACCAGGTGGTTTCTGGCAGGTGCAATGCTGGGGGCTTCCATTCCCGTCATGCTGGGTGTCTATCTTATTCAGCAGTTTTCCGCTTACACGGCAACCTTACCTCCCGGTACCGCCGTATGTGGTATGCCAATGCTGATCCCCATAGCCCTGTTCGTGTTTGTGGCTCCGATCATGGGACTCATTGGTGGTGGTACAGGCCTGCTGCTCGTTGTGATCGAACAACGGACGAGCTAGAATTTAAGACACCATTCTATTCGTGAACGAGACTCATCAAAGAGGTTTCTGCCATGTTCCGTGCCCTGCTGTCTGTGATCGTGTTCCTCCTGCTCCTGCAGCCTGCATTCTCTGCCGAGCTTAAAAAACCGAACATCCTGTTCATTCTGGTCGATGATCTGGGTAAGGAATGGATGGGCTGCTACGGTCAGGAGTGGATACAACTTCCCGCGATCGACGAACTGGCGGCGACCGGGATGACATACAACAATGCGTGGTGCATGCCGCAATGTACGCCGACGCGGGTGACGCTGCTGACGGGCCAGTATCCGTTCCGGCATGGCTGGACCAATCACTGGGATGTCCCCCGCTGGGGCGCGGGCGCCCATTTCGATCCCAAGCTGAACACGACGTTTGCGAATGTGCTGCGCGATGCGGGTTACAAAACGTGTGCCGCGGGCAAGTGGCAGATCGATGATTTCCGCGTGGAACCCAATGCGATGCAGGAAGCGGGCTTTGATGACTGGTGCATGTGGACCGGCTATGAAGCACAGAACCCGCCGAGTGCGAATCGCTACTGGGACCCTTATATCAACATCAAAGGGAAAGGGAGCCAGAGCTACCCCGGTCAGTTCGGCCCCGATCTTTTCTGCGACTACCTGATCGACTTCATCGGCAAACATAAAACCGAACCGATGCTGCTGTATTATCCGATGGTTTTGACACACACGCCTTTGACTACGACACCATTAAACAAGGACGAAACAGACAAGTCGCGACTGTTTCCGGTGATGGTACGCTATGCCGACAAACTGGTGGGCCGATTGATGGCGACTTTGGACGAAGCGGGCATCCGCGAGAACACGATCATCGTCTTCACCACAGACAACGGTACCGGCGGCCAAAGCAACATTAAATTTCGCGGCCGCTTTGTGCGGGGTGGTAAGACGAAAATGACGGAACACAACGGGACCGCGATGCCGTTCATTGTCAACTGTCCGGGGACCGTTCCCGGCGGGGTGGAGACCGACGCGCTGATCGACTTCACCGATATTCTCCCCACGTTTGCCGAACTGGGGGGCGGCACGCTGCCCGCCGGTCGCGTCGTAGATGGAAAGTCGTTCGCACCGCTGATGCTTGGCAATACGAAAGAGGGGCCGCGTAAGTGGATTCTCTCAATGGGAGGCGGCCCCGCAGCTTTGCGTGACGGACGCGTGCAGCCTGCGCTGGACTACGACGACCGCGTGATCCGCGACAAACATTATAAACTGTGGATCGACTCAAACCGAAAGCCGATCAAACTGTTCAGGATCACCGGAGACCAGTGGGAAGAGCAGAACCGGATCCATTCAACCAACTCGGAAGACCAGGCAGCGCTGGAACGGCTGACTGCCATCGCGGCGCAATTTCCTACAAAAGACGGGGCACCGATTTACGAGAAGAATCCCCCACAAAAGTGGGATCAGAAACCAGGGATTCCGGGAGCGGGAAAAAAGCAAAAGGGAAAAGGGAAATCAAAGCGGTAACAGCCGTTGATTTGATGCTACCACGAAAAGCACGAAATGGCACAAAAGAAAAGTGAATGAGGCGGGGTCTTTCAGTGGTGCCTGCCTTTTTGATGTCAGTAGAAACAGGGCGATTCATTCAGGAAGTATTTGCTCTGCAAATAAGAAGGACCGTATAATCGAGCCATGACAAATCGCAGAACTTTCATTAAATCGGCAGCGGGGCTGGGTGCTTCGCTTTCACTGTTCGCTAATTTCAAGGCGCGTGCGCAGGAGAGACCCGCTCCCCGCCGCCCTTTGATCCTCTGCAGCCGCGGAGAAGAGTGGGCCGAGAAGGTGCTCCGTCCCGGCTGGGATGTGCTGGAAGCCGGAGGCGACATTCTTGATGCGGTCGAGAAATCAGCCCAGGTGACCGAACTGGATCCTGAAGATCAGTCCGTGGGGTATGGCGGCCTGCCGAACGAAAACGGGGTCGTGCAGCTTGATGCTTCTTTTATGGATGGCCGGACCCACAATTGCGGATCGGTCGGGGCGCTGGAGAATATCAAGACGCCATCCTCCGTGGCCCGGCTGGTGATGGAGCGGACCGATCACATTCATCTGGTCGGCGAAGGCGCCCGGCAGTTTGCCCGGGCTCACGGTTTCAAGGAAGAGAATCTGCTGACCGATCAATCGCGAAAGATGTGGCTCCGCTGGAAGGAGAACCTGAGCGATAAAGACGACTGGCTGCCTCCGAAAGACGGGAACTACGATCTCGACAAACGGCCGACAGGGACCATCAATATTCTGGCACTGGACAGCAAGGGGGATCTGGCCGGCTGTACGACGACCTCGGGACTGTTCGGCAAGCTGCCGGGCCGGATCGGCGATTCTCCCATCATCGGCGCGGGATTGTACGTGGACAACGAAGTCGGAGCCGCAGGCGCGACAGGGCGGGGCGAAGAAATCCTGCGGACCTGTGGCAGCTTTTTCGTCGTCGAACAGATGCGGGCAGGCAAGAGCCCCCGCGAAGCGTGCGAGGCACTCTGCCAGCGTATCGTGAAAATCAATGGCGGCGCGGACAAGGTTGACTTCAATGACAAGATTGTCGCCATCAATAAAAACGGGGAAGCCGGTTGCTTCGCGATTCGTGGTCCGAAGAATAAGCCTCCTGAAGCAGCCATCATCACCGCAGCGGGGATCGAAATCATCAAGGGTTCTTACCTGATTGAGACCTGATGATTTTTTAACTGGAAATATCACCCTGGTCAGAGACGGCCTGCTTTCCGGTTTCAAAGATTGCCAGTTCTGTTTTAACGCGATGAATCAGATGCAGGATCATGATGAGCGTAATCAGCATGGCGATTGCCAGGACGATGGCCAGAGGGCTCGCGTCTGGTGAACCTTCCATGGCGAGGGTAAGCAGGAATGTAACAACCATGATTGCGACGTACGCAATTCGACGGTTTTCCGCCCGTCTGGCCAGATCCGGTCGTTCTTTTGTGAGTGTATATTCACGAATTCCGCCGAGCAACTGCCAGATCATGGCACAGTCTGTTACTTGTCTCACAAAATTAAAGAGTATGGCATTACTACCGTGAATGGCAAAATGAATCAGCCAGAGTACGGCCAGAACCAGACACAGCGTTTGCGTCGTCAGGAATTTCGGCGACCACGACGCGAGACCATAACAGCCAGCAGCCATCAGGAGATAGCCGATCCCGTCCGGCAGAAGATCAAAGCCATTGAACGAAATATCGAGTATGACAATGAGCAGTCCCCAGAAGATTTGTCTCAAACGAGTCGCCATAGGGTGTGTCCTCAATTCGTATAAGGTACCGTTCCTGTTTTTGGATCGACCTTGTGACCGAACTTGGCAATATACTTACTACCGGGCAGAAACTGGTCATTCTGGGCAGCCAGTTTTTTGTTGAGGAGTGCCTCGAGTTCGGCCTGAACTTGGGCGACACCAGGATCGTTGCAGAGGTTTCGTTGCTGAAAAGGATCCGCATGGTTGTCGTACAGCAGCCAGGGACCTTTGAGATCGCGGACGTACGTGTATCGGGTCGTTCGCAGGCCCCGGTATTCTTTGCCGCCTCGACTCCGCTGCCATTCACCGAACGGGGCAGGGCAGGTGATGACTGTCGCACCGTCGGAGGGATTTTCACCGCCACGCAGATAACCACTGAAATCCAGCCCTTCGACGCTGGCAGGGATTTTGAGCTCGCAAAGACCCAGCAGTGTCGGCATCAGGTCTTCGGAATTAATGGGAGTATCGAGGGCGCGACCTTGAGCGTGCTCGGCTCCATTGAGCCGGAACAGCATCGGCACCCGCAGCGATTCATCCCACGGTTTCTGTTTGCGGATCTGTCCGTGGGAATGCAGCATGTCGCCGTGATCGGAGGTGAAGACGATGATCGTGTTGTCATCGACGCCGGTTTCTTTCAGTGTCGCCAGCAGATCGCCAACGCAGTCATCCAGCGCACTGCAGTGGGCATAGTATCCTGCCAGTTCTTTTTTCGCGGCGGCCTGCTGGTCTTTTGGTACATTGGGACGCAGCTTGATTTTCTCGGGCTCATACATGCTCTGATATTCCGGCGGTGCCGTGTGATAGGGATTGTGAGGCGATCCGTATGACATCACCAGCAGAAACGGCTGACCCGCTTTCGACTGGTTGCGAATAAACTGCCGGGCCACCCGCGTCTGGGCGAACGCGTCGTAGCCTTCCCACGTCCGTCGCTCGGGCGAGTCGGCATAGTAGAAGGAATTGTTGTAGTTATGCGTGCATTCCAGCGCCCGCCAGAATTCAAAGCCCTGTCGACGCTCCGGCGGCGTGAAAGCAGTCCGCCCCCGCCCGTCCAGGTGCCACTTTCCGATGAATCCGGTTTCGTAACCGGCCTTGTCCATCACCTCAGCAATCGTGACGGATTTGGCTGGCAGTTGCACGTCGTTCAGAAATACTCCATGCGTCAGGGGGCGCTGTCCGGTCATGAATGTCGCTCGAAAGGGACAGCAGACGGGGCAGCCGGAAACGGCGTTCTTAAAGTTGACGCTGCCACGCGCCAGTTCATCAATATTCGGCGTTTTGACCTGCTCATTTCCTGCATAGCCGATCGACTGAGCCCGCCATTGATCGGTAAGAATGAATAAAATATTCGGCTGCTGTTCCGCCTGAACCCAGGCGGGAGTGATCACGAAGCAGAGTAACAGGAAAAAAGAAATACGAATCAGCATGGCGAGCGTCCTTTATCAAACAGTCGTCTCTGCGGTGCAGATGCGACTGTTCTCTTTAGTGATGAATGTGGATTCTCAATTATCTGGCAGAGACCATTCTGATTGCAACGTGAACGCCACAAACTGATTAGAAACGGGGCGTCTCAGATGTGTCTCAAAAGAGATTTCCGGCAATGGAAGATCTCTGGGTGGATCTGAATTCTGGTGAAAAAAACTTTCCGGTAGCGTGGCAGATCGGGTACACTGCCACATTGTGGCATCTCTGTTCATGTGCGTCAAATACCGAAGCTCAGTTTGTCAGCGAAAGGCTGCCGCCATGCTCCAAAATCACATACGAATCCCACTGGTTTTCTGTTGTGCCTGTTCGTTGCTGCTCTTGTCGGCACAGGAAACAGCGCGCGGTGATGCCGCGATTCCCGAGCGGCTGATCAAAGCCTGGGAGGCCTCCCGGAACCGGATCCAGTCACTGTATCTCAAAATCCGCAATGAGACCACATCCCCTTACGAGTTAACCGAGCTTGCCCGGATGACGGGACGGGTTTCTTTTGTGAAGGCAACGGAAATTGTTGCCTTTGATGCAGAGCGTCAGCTCAAACGATTCCAGTGGGATGAACAGGAGCACGCGAAAAAAGATGAACAGGGGAACTACACGCTGGAAACAATAAGCGGACACGAATGGGTGACCGCGACGGAAGGGGGCCTCAATCGAAATGCCCCGCTGCCTGGCAACGTGGGAATGCAGTATGGAAAGAACTATTACCCCTTTCACAATCTGATTCACCGGTCGGAATATATGCGTGCGAACGCCATCTATGTTGCAGATCCGCTGGCTTCACAGGAGGACATCAGCAAAGCGAAATGGTCATCACTGCCCGAGGCTCTCACGCTCCGTGACTTTCAGTTGATCAAAGAAGACGCGAATGAGTTCGTCATCAGCTGGACCGGGAAAATTCCAGCCAGCGGAAAGCAAGCCCGGCAGGTTTTCACGATCAGTAAGACATTCGGCTTCCGGGTGAAACGGGAGGAGTTCTATCTGATGCCTCAGGAGCAGCTCATTTCGTCCTGTGAGTGTCGCGATTTTCGCGAGGTCGCCGCGGATGTCTGGCTGCCTTACGAAGTGGAAGAACAGACATTTCGTGATGGCAAGTTAATCACCCGTACGAATATGAAAGTTCTGGAAGCGAAAGTCAATCAGGATGTTTCGCGTTATACCCATTTCGAATTCGCCCCCGGGACACAGGTAACCGATTTATCACAACTGACCCCCGCTCAAGTGAAAGATTTGAAAGAGACCCGCAACCTGGGCTACGCCCGTGCATTTACAGTGGGTGAAAAAAAGAGTGAGGAGCAGAAGTGACGGGTGAAACTGATCTGACTGAGGGAGTACGTTAAACAGGAATTGTGAGTCAGGGGACAAGGACCGTGCCTGGTAATTTTAACACTACCATTACATTTTGACGTGATCGCTCAATTTCAGAATGAAAAGACGTTCTATCATTTTGACCATACATTTCCATCCAGGTCAGCCAGGTATATGTATTTCATGTTCAAAATCCGATTCCTGAATTCAGGATCGTCGAAATTGGTTTGAGGTTTCATCCAGTCATTTGTAATTTCGGGCGCCAATACCACAAAAAGGGCTTCTTCTGAAAGTTCTTCCTGACTCAGATCCTTGTATGATTTGTAAATGAACTCCATGTCAGGAAAGGAATCCTGATATGCGTCTATGAACTCCTGCTTTGTAAGTCTCAGTAAGAAGATTGAAGTCATGCCTGATTTGTGATCGATCTTCCCGGTGATTTCTTCTGCTGGTGAAACATAGACGTTTGGAGCAGGTCTCACCGAATCGGCTATTCCAGTTTCTTCATTTGATTTTTGCTGAGATATGATCTGCTGATAAAGAATGTGCTCACCGAGAAACGGAAGCAATCGCACTCTCCAGTTCAGTGCAACAGGCTTTGTGTTGGTCTCTGGGGATATCAATCCAGAAGGGTAGGTTTCGTTGTAGTACTTTACTGCAAGCCCGATGTTTTTTATCTGTCTTTTGGTATTTATTTTTGCGACATATTCTTTCAGAGACCTTCGCTGGACAGCATCCTCGTACATTAGATACAGGATGAAAGTGGCAATGATGACAACGATAGAGATCAAATAATAAACGTAGGTTTTCATAGAAGAACTAGTCTAAATAAACATGGCACAACGATACCGATTGATTGCGTTTAGTTATCGATCGAATTTTATCCTGGTTCAATGAAGAATGATTTCATATTCAGGAAACGGCACAACAATTTGTTACTGCTGCAGTTGACCGTCGACGACTGCATTCCCTCATCTGGCTTTTTAAATCTTCTTCCAGGTAGCAACAGGTTTAAGAGACCCTGATGTTCTCATTCTAACGCCATTAGAGCCTGCTGCAATTCGGTAATTGTCTGATAGCGTTTCCGGGGATCATCAGCGAGACAGCGATGGACGATGCGGGCAACTGGTATCAGTTTTTGTTCTACAGTAATTAGTGTGAATCGTTTTTCAGGCAGTCTGCCGGTGATCAAGGTCCACAACAGGACGCCCAGGCTATAAATGTCTGTGGTTGGCGCTGGCAGCTTCCGACCACTCAGTATCTCCGGAGCGATAAATCCCGTTGTGCCTCCAATGTGATTTCCGCTTGTTGCTGCATCACCGGCGATCAGAAACGCGAAGCCGAAATCCGTCACCCGCACATTACCCTGTTTGTCCTGCAGGATGTTCCCCGGTTTGAGGTCGCAGTGAATGATTCCCTGATCGTGTGCGTAACCGATTGCGTCCGTCACGCTTTTGAGAATGCCCAGCGCGGCTTTGATGGAAAACGGTTGTACTTTCAGTTGAGACTGCAGGTCGATGCCCTCCACATAGTCCATGACCATAAAGTATCCACCCCCCGGGAATCGACCGAGTCCCTCGACGCGTACAATATTGACGTGATGCAACCCGGTAAGCAGCTGTGCTTCTTTGACGAACTGGGCCACCGCGCGCGGATCAGACTGACGTGCTTTGTGAAGTGACTTGATGGCAACCTTCTGTGTTGTGCCTTTCACTCTGGCTCGAAAAACCTTTCCCATCCCACCTGAGCCCAACAACTGCTCCAAAACATAATCTGCATACAGCAGGGGCGCCTCGTACTCCACCACGGGTGTTGGGGAGCCATCATTTGTCGTATCACCAGGTAACAGTCGTTGTTCAATCTTCCGCCGGGCGTTTGCCAGTAATCTGCGGACCGTTCTTTCTGATCTGTTGACGGATTTACTGATCTCCGGGTTCTCCTGACCCTGAAGGCTGGCCGTCAGGACCATACGCTCTTCGGGCGGCAGTTCCCGGATTACCGTGTGCAGTTCTTCGATGATTGCGACGACTTCCTCAGCAGACGGTTCCGGCGTCCGCGCTGCAGTGGCGAGGTCTGTGGGATCTTCATGGTGAATACTTCTTTTGGCCGCGGTATGTTTTTCAATCTGACCATACAGCTTGTTCAGCGTGATGCTGGCCAGCAGTCGCCACAGATCACCTGCCTCCTTCAGCTGGAACTCATCATCACTGGCATGCACAAAAAAACTGCGATAGGCCGATTGAACGATGTCCTCGGCGTCGACGCGACGGCCCAGTTTAGAACCAATGCGGCTGCGCGCCAGGGCGATGAGCCTGGCGACATAGCGGTCAAAAATGGCAGTCGCCGCTTCGCTCTGGCCCGCCTGGTACATCTGCAGCAGCTCTTGTGAATTCAAGTATGACACTTTCGTAAACGATTTCCGACTTTCGACAAAGTTCATTTCAGGAGACGGTGGGAGGATTTCTCGATTTTTTGAAAGATTCTCTGACCAATCTTACCCGAAAACCGGATACACCCTGGGAGAAAAGACTCCTGAAAGATCAATTAAGTTCGGAATTCGTTTTGAAAGGACCTGAAATGGCCTACGTTGTGACCGCCGCCTGCTCTGGCTGCAAATATACAGATTGCGTTGTCGTCTGTCCCTGCGAATGCTTCCGCGAAGGAGACCAGATGCTTTATATCGATCCGGAGGAGTGCATTGACTGCGACGCGTGCCGCACCGAATGTCCTGTGAATGCCATTTTTTACGAGGACGATGTCCCGGACCAGTGGAGGGAGTATATCCAGATCAATGCAGAGATGGCGGCTAAGACTCCCCCGATTACTGAGAGGAAAGCCCCTTTAAAATGAGGCGGAGTTAGACTGTGTCCGGTTTTACTGTAGCGTCTCCAAGACCATTTAGACCGAGTATAACAGATCGACAGACGCTCTGGTTAAATGTGAGACACTCTGGAAAGGGGGGCTTTTACTTTTCAGCCTACGGTAATTTCAGAGGCATCTTTTTTAATTTGCTGGTATTGATCACGACAACAATGTCGTCGTCAGTCCCGATTTTACCATCAAAGCCGGATGACGTTCCAACAATGACATCGGGACCAAACTCATAAATTATGGTCCGGTTCCATGCATCAGTAAATTCCTTTTTGTTTGTTGCGATGGCATCTTTGTGTTCTGCGGCAGTTTGCGCATGTTTCCTGATGAGTTCGATTGACCTGGCCGATCGACGCGCGTCGGTCTCGCACATCAATGGCACTGAAATCAGAGCGAGAAGAAACACGACGCTAAGTAACGCTTTTACTGAGTTGAGCACTTTCTACCTCCAAACGTACACATCTGACTAAAAGTCCAGATACTCTTGGGGTGCTCCTGGTTTGTCAAGTGTTTAATTAATAACGAAATTTAAAACCAGTCGGTTTTAAAGTGATCTGGGGCAAAAGTTCAAGGGTGATGCGATTGGTAGCCGGGAGGACTACCGCCGCATCTCGTTTTCTTGCCTGTGATATGTGACAAAAAGGTCATTTTATCACGGGTTTTTCAGGGTTTCCGCCTGTTTTCGAAATGTGGAAAAATTCAGATTTTGCTTTCAATTTGATTTGCAATTTTGGCCGGCTTTTTAGATACTGAGACTCAGTCTCAATTGAAATGTGTCGCCCGCCAGCTTTTTTGCCAGCAAGCACCTCACCCTCCAGTTTGAAAGTAACGAGGTAATTTGATGGCATTATGCTCTGCTCGTTCCGCTCCACCCCTGCTCGTAGAACACCTGCTTCAAGTCTCCCTGGCCGTTGATTACGGGAATTCTTAATCATGTATGCCACAGAAAAAGACTTGGATAAACTGACGCGTTGCTACGAAATACAACGCTGGGATGAAGGGCTCTGCCTGTCTCAATCGCTGCTGAAACAGTTTCCTCACGATGGACGCGTGTGGGAATTAAGCGGCATGCTGTTCCGCGAACTGACCAGTTTTAAACTGGCCCAGAATGCGCTGGAGACAGCCACTACTTTGATCCCCCTCTCAGACCGGGCGCAGTTGGCGCTGGCTGACTGTTATCTGCACTTCGGTCAGAGACAGCTGGCGGGGGAGATGTTTCAGTTCCTGTATGAGAAAGTGGGAATCGCTCCGCAGTTGCATTCCGAGCTCAAAGATCGGCTGCAGAAACTCTCTGACTCTGAACATCAGAGTGACGGATGGGAACAGGCAGACCTCCAGCGACCCAAACTGACCGCCGAGCATCATTACAACCTGGCTCATTCGATGGGGTACCTGGGTTATCCCCCGGAATGCGTTGAACAGGAAATTCTGCGTGCGATTGAGCTGGCGCCGGATTGCCTGGAGTACCGCATTGGTCTGGCAGGTTTTCTCAGCCAGTTGCATCGGGCCGAGGAAGGTTATCAGTATGTCGCCCGGCTGTCATTGCAGGAGATCTCTCGTCTGGAGTGTGAGTGTTGCCTGGAACGTCTGGTGAAAGTATTTCACGCCGGCGGCGACCATAGACGTCTACTGGCCTGTATGGACCGAGTCGAGGAAGTAAAACGTGCACAGAGAAAAAGGAAGTGTATCAATAATGATGAAGAGTGAAAGTTCCCTCAAGTCGGAGCCGATCAGCAAATCTTATTACGTGAAACTGCAGGAGGGAGTGGTCGGCTATGAATCCTGTCAGGGAAAAACCGGGCTCATCTGCTCTGTCCGTGCCGATGGATTTCTGGAAGTGGACTTCTCCTGTTCCGGCGATGAAAACCGCGTATTTCTGGATGCTCATCTGGTTGAAGAATGTCTGCCGCCAGGGCAGAGAACAGCAGGGGGAAAATGATGAGTCTGATACAACTGTTCGTATTCCATCTGGTACTGTTCATCGCGATTGGATTATTGCTGGCGGTTTTTGTGGCTTTGAATCAGATCCTGTTACAACTACGTGCCTGGTTGCGCAGTTCAGAAGTCGTTCCGCGTCTGCATCAAAGTCTGCCCGGAAAAATGCCTCGGCAGTTCAGGGGTCACGCCAGCCACTGAATTTCATCACTGATCGCAGGAATTAAAAATAACAGAAGAACCAGTCGCTGGTTCGTTATCAATACAAACTACACCAATGGAAGGCATTGAAAACTATGACTGACTCCGGAAATGCAGTGAGCACTCATCGAATCAGCGTGGGAATGCTGGCGCTGGCCATATTTCTGGCAGCGGCCCCACTGACGCAGGCGGGAACGCCGCAGCAGAAGAAATCAAAGCAGGGAACCAAACCCGCTTCGCAGTCTGAAACAGACAGTAAACGGGCGGCCCTGCATCAAGCATTGCCGGAGCCTTTAACCAGTTTTGGAGCGGCTGTGCTGGGAGATTATTTATATGTCTTCAGTGGTCACGACGGCGACGCCCACGGCGAAGGCCGCGATCTGCTGGCCGATCACTTCCGTAGAATCAAAGTGGACGACCCCGAGGCAAACTGGGAAGAGCTGGCGAAGCACCATCCGGCGCAAAGTACGGCACTGGTTACCGATGGGAAATATCTTTACCGGATCGGCGGTCTTTCTTTTTTGAATTCCAGTGGGGAAGAGACCAACTTCAATTCGACTCAGTTTTTCTCACGCTATGATGTTGAAGAAGACAAGTGGACGGAACTGGCTCCGCTGCCAGAACCACGTTCTTCGCTCGATGCTGCAGTGCTCGGTCGATCCATTTATGTCGCGGGAGGCTGGAATCTGCAGGGGAAATCCTCGCGGGATGCCCGCTGGCATGAAGATATTCTGCGATTTGACCTGGATCATTCTGAAGCAGGCTGGCAGACAATGAAAGGGCCTGGATATAACACGCGGGCCATCTCGCTGGCCGCATACGATGGAAAAATTTATCTACTGGGAGGAATCGGGGAACGGGGCATCTCACGAAAAGTCTCCGTCTACGATCCGCAGACCGACAGCTGGTCTGACGGTCCCGAATTAAAAGCAGACAGTTCCACCGCCGGTTTTGCTACCAGCTCCTTTGCCACCGGCGGACATCTCTATTACACCGGCGGTTCGGGCATCGTTTATCGCCTCAATGCTGATCAGACTGACTGGGAAGTGGCAGACCGTCTCCTGTTTCCGCGCATGTTTTTACGACTGCTGCCCCTATCCGAGCAGCGACTGATCGCCTTGGGGGGAACATCGATGAATGCGGGGCGGATTGGTATTGTCGAATCGCTGCGCGTGGATTCAGGCAAAAACAAGTTCTCCAAACAGGTTTCGTGGTCGGTCAAGTATGACGGACAGGCAAAGCAGAGTCAGATGCTGGTGCTCAATGGACTCAAACTTTATGCGTTCGGCGGAAATAACAGTCGCGCACCACACAACTTTACCAAAGAAACACTGGTCGATGAAGCGTTTGTGTTTGACATCGCCCGGCAAACCGTTGAGAAGCTTCCGTCATTGCCTCAGGCAGTTCAGAGTGGCAGTGCCGTTTCCCTGTCACAGACCAGTGAGCACGAATCAATATTTGTAACCGGAGGCATGGGATTTGAGGGAAATGAGTTCGCTTCACTCAAAGAAATATTCCGCTTTGAACCCGAGTCCCAATCCTGGAGCAAGAGCCCGGTACAACTTCCCAAACCACGCTCCATGTTTCATGCGGCTACATACGAAAACGCTATCTGGTGCTTTGGAGGCAGTATTGTCGGCAAAGATCGTGAGCTATTGAAAACCGTTGTGCACTGGTGGGGCGATGATTCCAAACCGGCTCCTTTGCCCGACGTCAGTCTGCCGACACCTCGTCGTTCGTTCGGAGGCGCAGTCCTGAATGATCAATATTATCTCGTGGGAGGTTTGACCAACTCTTCAAGAATCGCAGAGACCGTGGATGTGTTCGACTTCAAAGAACGAACATGGAAAACCACAGCTGCTCCCAAAACACAGCGTGTCTTTCCCAGTCTGGTAGCAGCGGGAGACAAACTGTATCTGTTTGGCGGCTTTACCAATGTCGACGGTCATTTTTCTCCTGCCGGATCACTGGAAATGTATGATTCCCAGGCGGATGAATGGACCGTGGTCGCCGCTGAGCTGGCGGGCGTTGATCCTTCCATGTCAATGTTTGCCATGAATGGTCGTCTGCTGTTTTATGGCATTGATAAAACAGAAGATGGCCTGGCGCGATTTGTATTGCTGGATCCTGCACCTGAAACGGCCCCGGAACAGGTTGCCTCCATGAGCTTTGGGAGCAGGCGCCGTGATCCGGCGCAACAGGCCAAACAGGAAGCAATGAGCCTGATGAGAAAAGATGCCGACAAAGACGGCAAACTCAGCAGTGCCGAACTGGGAGAACGCATGGCTGACTTTGTCAAGAAGGCAGATCTGAACACTGACGGTTTTGTGACCGTAGAAGAAGCAGCGGCCGTCATCGAGAATGAGAACCGGTCCGAGGCTTCTGAAAATCGTCAGGGAAGACCGGGGCAACCGTCCCGGGACAAAAGTAATAAACCCGACGAGAAAAAACAGGACGAGAAAAGGCCCGCTGAGAAGAAAACAAAGCAGGAGTCCGCGGACAAAAAGAAGCCTTGATCGACGACGAGCCGATCAATGACGCTCAAATTCAACATGGATCAATCACACTGGTTACACTTTGAAAGATTTTTGATATATGAACGTTTCAAGACTGCTGTTACTGACGGTAATCGTGCCTGCCAGCCTGCTTTTTGCAGGCCAGGCGAGTGCGGAGGAGTACCTTTTTCAACACGAACATGTCCTGGGAACCTCGCTGGAACTCCGCGTGCATGCGAGCTCTGCTGAGCTGGCAGAGCAGGCCGAAAATGCGGCACTGAAAGAAATTGATCGGCTGGCGAAAATCCTCAGTCGACACGATCCAGCCAGTGAGTTGATGCAGTGGCAGAGCAGTACAAAGCAGCGATCCGTTTCTCAAGACTTGCTGACTGTTCTGACCAGGGCAGAAAAATGGCGACGGCTGACCGGCGGTGCATTCGATGTCCGCGCCGGTGCGTTTGTAGAACTTTGGAAACAGTCAGCCCAGGCGCAGCAACTGCCGGCGGAAGAACAGCGGCGTCAGATTGCTGTGACTCTGGCAACCGCGCCCTGGAACATCGACGCCGCAGGGGCGATTCAACGAAACGATAAGCTGGCCATCAGCCTGGATGCGTTGGGCAAAGGCTATATTCTGGATGCTGTCTGCAGGAAGATTCAGACAGACTGTCCCGGTGTCACCGGGCTGGTAATTAATATTGGTGGTGATCTCCGCAAGGTGGGAGCGGCGCCCGTGGAGATTGCGATTGCCAATCCGGTTGATACTTCCGAGAATGCAGCCCCCTTGATGTCATTTCAGCAAACTGGCGAAATCGCTTTGGCGACCAGCGGGGGTTACCAGCGTTATTTTGAAATTGCCGGTCGAAAGTATACACATCTCATTGATCCGCGCACGGGCTTTCCCGCCGAGCAGATTCAAAGTGCCTCTGTGATTGCAGCGACTGCCATGGACGCTGACGCCGCAGCCACGGCTGTTTCGGTACTCGGAACCACGGCAGGATTGGCGCTGATTGAATCCCTCGAGGGTTATGAATGCCTGCTGCTGACGAACAACGGAACCGTTCAGGCTTCTTCCGGCTGGCCCGCGGGCAATGCGGACTGGCAGGCGAGACTGGTCGCGGCTGAGGTGGACAGGAGTGCAAGCGAAAAGTCGGCCGCCGGTTTGAATGTGGACTTCACATTAAAGCGACCTGAAGGAGGCCGCTATCGACGACCCTACGTGGCTGTCTGGCTGGAAGACGAAGATGGCTTCCCCGTCAAAACCGCGCTGCTCTGGATGCAGACCAAACAGCCAGGCCCCCGCTGGCACCGTGACCTGACGCGCTGGTATCGGAACGATCGTTTTCGTAAACTGGCCGAAAACAAAGAACTGATCGGAACTATTTCCGCCGCGACGCGTGGCCCCGGTCAATATCAGGCGCGCTTCGATGGCACCGACAACCAGGGCAAACCGCTGCCTCACGGAAAGTACACATTATACATCGAGGCTGCACGCGAACATGGAACCTATCAGATCATCCGCAAACCAGTCGAACTGCGAGCCGATCCGATCAGTAAACAGGGGCTGGAGGAGAATGTCGAAATCGGCAATGTGTCATTCGAATACATTCCCTGGGCGACGAAGTAAGAGTTGACCTCTCAGATGAGTAATCCCACCGCGCCGCCGCGGCGTAAACGATCATGGTATGCAACCAGCGCTGCTCTGTTTCGCTGGTTGCATATCTATATCTCCATGCTCGGTTTTACGATGCTGATCTTCTTTGCGGTGACTGGCATCACGCTGAATCATCCGACCTGGTTCGGTGCGAGCGAACAGTCGGTCCGTGATGCTTCAGGGAAGTTGCCGAGCGAACTTGCCATCGTTGCCAGTCAAACAGATGCCAAAGCAGAAGATGCCGAGTCAGCGGGCTCCCTTTTTCAAGTTGATAAACTGGAAATTGCCGAATGGTTACGGAGCGAACACGGGCTGAAAGGGCGTGTGCGTGAATTTGAAATCAACGAATATGACATCATGGTGGTCTTCAAAGGCCCCGGCTATTCCGCGGATATCTTTATTGATCCGACTGCGAACCAATACACGTTGACCGAGACCACAACCGGCGTAATTTCGGTATTAAATGATCTGCATAAAGGCCGCGACTCGGGGCTGCAGTGGAGCTGGGTCATCGACGTCTCTGCAGTCGTCACCATTCTGATGTCGGTTTCCGGTTTCGGGCTGTTGTTTTATCTGAAGAAACGCCGCAACAAAGGGCTGCTGACAGCCCTCGCCGGCACCATTCTACTGGTCGTCGCCTGGGCACTCTGGGTGCCCTGATTCAAGATAGTCGTTGCCCTCTTTAATTCTACTGATGAATACAATACAGCTGGCTGCCGGTTCTCAGAACCAGGTAGCCGTTCACGATGCCCGCGCCATAGAGAGTAGGGCGGGAGAACATGGCGGCGGAACGGCGGCGTTCTTCTGAATCTTCAGCGGCGGTCGGTATGTTGTTCACGGGGGGCGCGTCTTCGGTCCAGAGTTCGTTTTCAGCGATGACTTTGAATTCGTTGCCCGCCTGCAGGACTGTGGTGACTCCGTTTTTGCCGAAGAAGTAAATGTGATCCCCCAGGCCGACCGGTGTGGCCCAGCAGGATTCCTTGATGCGGCTGGTATATACTTCCTTGCCGCTGGTTGCGTCGAAGCAGTAGACCACGCCGACCCGGTTCACCCAGTACGCATTTCCCTGGTAGACGATGGGTGTCGCCCAGGAAGGGACCGGGCTTGCATTGGTCCAGAGGAACTGAGGCTGCCAGGTCTGATCCTGCTGTTTGACTTCAAACAGGCCGTTCGATTTTTTCGCCAGCTCGTTGTTATCGCCTTCGCGTCCGGGGGAAGCGCCGATCAGGAATTGTCCATTGCCGACCGGGAGAGGACTGGTCTTGTTGTTGCCGCCGACTTCTTCGTAGGTCCAGAGCTGTTTTCCGGTCTGGGGGTCGTAGCCGTCGACAGAACCGGCCGAACTGCAGACGACCTGGAACGTCTTGCCCACCGGAACCAGCATGGGGGAACTCCAGCTGACGCGGCTCTTACGATCGGTCTTCCATAGTTCGCTGCCGTCTGCTTTGTTGACCGCGGTCAGGTAGGAAGGGCCTTCGTCGTCGATCAGAATCATCAGTCGATCCTGCCACTGAACCGGTGAGGCGGACAGACCAAATTTATTCTGCGGAGCACCGTAGCGTTTTGTCAGCGAGGCCGCCCACTTCCGTTTTCCCTCATGTGATAACGCAACGATGTCGCCACTTTCAAAGTAGGCGTAGATACCCTTCTCATCCAGAATCGGAGTAGGGGCCGCCCGGCTGATATACACGCTGTTTTTCTCAGGGTAAGTTGAAGGTTCCACATGATCCCAGAGCTGCTTGCCGGACTGCAGAGAGTAGCAGACGACGTGCAGTTTTTCTTTGTTGGGCCCTTCCACGGAGGTGACATACACCTGATCGCCCCAGATGACCGGGCTGGACTGACCATAGCCGGGAATGTCAACTTTCCATTCCAGGTTTTTCTCAGGCGACCAGCTGGTGGGGACGGACTCGGCTTTGATGGCAGAGGCATCCGCTCCCAGAAAACCGGGCCAGCGATCCTGGGCAGAGAGTTCCGATGTGCACAGCAGTAACAGCAGGACGACAATACGCAGACTCATTCGTTCAATCCTCATATGATTCAATTCAGGGAAAACGCGTCCGGTTCTGATGGCGTCGGCTGACCGGAGCGTGCAGCGGCGTGCGCGGATGGTTTCCTCCGAAAATGATTCACGGAGCCTGCCCGGCTTGAAGGCGGTGATCCTCACAACTGCATCTTAGCACGCGGTCACAGAATAGTACATTGAACAACCGGTTGTGACAGAGATCAGAGGCCGCTTAGATGAGTTCCGGATGTGGATGTTGGGAAACGAGTTGCCTGAAATCTGAGTGAAAGCAAGATGATTTCTCTGGTTCAACATCACGAGTATTTTCCGAGTCTTAAAATTGTCTGGCGAACATATGAAGATACGAGATATCCCATTCCTTCAATAGATTATTTGAACTGTTGTAGGTCGTCTGACCTGAACCGAAGCACCGCATTTCATTTTCTGGAAATATACTGTTGAGAATTCTGGCATAATCTGTATCAGGAAGAGGGGCCGATAATTTTAATTCCAGCTCGCGTTCTGTGTTGCCAAATAAGTTCGTCTCAGTTACGGCATCAATGTCTGGTGAAATCCAGTCCTCTTCAAAGACAGGCTCAGGAAACACTGTCCCATTAAAGTAAGAACTGAGGTACGCTAAAAATTGATTACACTTGAGTACACCATCATCGAGTGCTTCATTAGCACCCACTCTCAAGTGGATACATGAAATCTGATGAAACAGGTCAGGATCATAATTACTTATTATCCGCTGATATTTACTCTCTGAATTGATTACTGCTTCAGTTAATTGTTCTTGTGTCAGCTGTAATACAGAATCACTTCTGGTGAATACACTGACTTTCATGTCCGATAACTCTGCTATCAGCGATCCCGAATCACTTTGCTTGCTATCAACTGAGAAAAAAAGTATCTGGAGAGTTGATTTCCGATCAGATAAAACAGCTCCATTAAATGCAGAACATGCCGCCCAGTTAACGTAATAGGGAAATGGTTCATTTAAAAGTAGCTGTAATTCTTTGAGAATGAAATTACTTTTCGTAAGTAGTTTCAAATGATCTGGATTTTGCACCACTTCTCCTCAGAAAAAGTGAAATCATATGGACTCAATCGAGGCAGACACTGACTCCATTCAGTTTGATTATTTTACTGGAATGATTTGCTTCGGTTCGGGCAGGGCATAAGCCGCGCATTCGGCGAAGAAGAAGGTCGCCATATTCAGTTTAGAATAATCGTAATGATTGATGGCGGCTTCAATGTTGTTACGGTGGGAGCCGTCATCGGCGAGGGCGACAATCGCTGCGGCTGCGAGCGGGTTTTGCATCCAGGCCTGTTCGTACGACTTGCGTTCGCCCCGTAAGGTCTTGTTGCCTGTGCGGGCCAGACGTTCGGCGTCCGCCTGGGTCTTCTGTGGGAACCAAGTATTGTAAACCGCCCGCCAGTCTGCGTTGCCGAAGACCTTCGTTTCCTGGTTGTCGAACTTTGAATAGGCTTTGAGCGATTCAAGGGCCTGCGTAGCGTTCAATTTTAATCCCGTTTGATAGAGTGCCCGCAGCTTTTCGTCCGTTTCCATCGCGACAAGTTGTGCCAGCGAAGCCTGGGAGCCGACGTAGATCCAGAGCTGGTGTGTGTCGATGTGACGAATGGCGTCGCGGTCTCTGGCATAACCTTCCGCGCAGATTTCCGCCCGTGATTTCTTCGCATGTTCGGGTACAACCGCTTGTGCTGCCTGATAACGATCCAGCCAGATCTGATCGCCGGTCACATCATACATGGCCCGCAACAGGTACAGATAGCGGACGGCATCGCGAAACAGGTGCCCTGTGTACCCGCCACGAAACTGACCTTTGAACGCGCCATCGCCGGGACAGCGCCAGCCAGTGGATTCAAGTACGTTCGCGACGGATTTCATTTTCGCGACGATCTCCCGCCGTTCGTCGGCAGTGGGCAGATCGCTCATCACATAGACATGCAGGCCATAAAACCAGGGATGCGTCTGATCGTCGGAACCGAGTGGATAATGGCAGACGCCGTCCGTTCCCACGCCGCGTACGATCATGCCCGGCACATCTGAGACCGACGCACACTTCATCAACCCGCGTGCCAGCCGCCGTGCCTGTTCTTTGTCGAGTGGATTGCCTGTACGTCGAGCCCGCTCACAGAGAGCGGGTAGATACAGGCCCGTAAACATCGGACCGTCTTCAATGGGACTCCGCCAGCCAATCGCGTTGGGTTTGCCCAGCCGACAGTCTTCCGGCGTCGGCAGATCCCCCACAAAGTCGTGAATGATGCCATACGAATCAACGAACCGCCCCCACAACTCCGCATGCGTCTGATTGATACCACTGGGAGCGAGTTGCGTAACAGGCTCATCGGCAGAGACTGCAGAGAGTGGAGTCATCAGCAATGCGATGAGCAGCGTACAGGAGCGGTTTACACAATTCCTTGACCGGTTCATTGGAGAACTTTCATTAGAGTGCGGTAATTATATAGTAGGTGTTTTCTGAAATGAAATAACTTATGATAGATTAATCTTACACGTTGACTCCATTTCTCACATTGTAAAATCCCTGGTTATTCTGCAAGGTAATTCATTGCATACAGAAAATAAATTATACAGATCAATTTGCTCCAGGCTCATCAGTCAGCCACGGAATCGACATGATGCTGCATACCTGAGCTGTGATATTATGCAGTATCTTTATGACTACGGCGACAATGAAGAGACTGCTCAGGAACTCCGGAATGGATTTTTGAATTATATCGAAGTTCATAACTTTCAAGATGTGTTACAGCGGCGAATCGAGTATGCAATTAAACTCGCCAGTGCAGAACGTGACTTGCTCTACGAAGAAATGCTCAAGCTGTTTTATCTTTGTGATGAAATTGAATCATTGATAACATTGGGGTTAGAAGTCACACAATCAGAAAAGAATTCGCTTGACCAGGCACTGAAAGAAAGGTTTGTGAAAGAACGCAGATGTGCCAGGATCATAGCGAATCAAAACTGTGAACCGTGGAATTCTCAGTGGTGGTGGTATAAGGATTTTCGAAAAGAGTAGGTGATGGATCAGTAATCGGGGTCTGACCCCTTTAGTCTCTGGCCCCTTTAGTCTCAGTTACAGAGTACAACAGAGGTTTAAAAGACAGGGAAAGCTACCATTCGGTCCTGATACTTTTTATGCTCGCGGGGGATTTCTTCGCATTCAGGCAAAGAGGGGTCGCTTGTTCTGAGGCTAGATCGCATCACATTTAACCATAGCTACTCTCAACCTATTATACTCGGTTCAAATGCCCCTGGAGACGCTACAGTAAAACTGGACACAGTCTATTGATCCAGGCGAAAAGGAACGTGTTCGGCACGAATCAAATTGGGATCGGCCCACACGGCGAGGTTATGCAACGAATTTGATTCCGGATGTGGAATCGTCTGCAAGCCAAGTGTGACGATGTCGGTTTTCGGCAGAGCCACTTCGATCAGCTCAGGTTTGTCGGCCGTCGTCAGAAATTTCGTTTTTGCCGTTACAACTCCGTTTACGATGATAGCAAATGCGACTTTGCCCGCTTCGCCAGCGGTTGGATGTAAACCGACTCGACAGGTAAAGCGATCATATACGATCCCCGGGCCAACTTTATAATTCAGCGTGTAAGGAGTTCCCATTCCGAAGCCGTGCGTGATCGCTTCTGCAGTTTCCTGTTCACTGGCGAAGGCCAGGGGATGCAATTTGCGCCCCGCATCCAGAGTCTGATTCTTCAGAAAGGGAGTCACATAATACGGATGAGAAATCATCTGCATTTTGGTATCCGGCTCCCAGGCAGTGAGGGGTTGTGACTTCAGTGCTGCGACTTCGTCGGTGGCGAAGCGCTTTTCCTGCAGACAAAACAGGGTGTATAAAATGTCGGCCACATGTTTCGCATTGTAGAGAGCCGCTGTTTGCCGCTGCATATCTGCCTGGGCGGTGTTTCCGGCGATCTCCGCCTGAACGAGCGGAATGATCAAGGCAGCCGCATGAGCACGTAATAATCGTTGATGCTGATAGATGCGGGCCGCCGCTTCTGGGACGGTGGTTCCCAGCAGTTGGGGACGATATTGTTCTTCAGGAATAGTGTAATTACCGATATCAGCGATCCCGCCATAGCCGAACAGATAATTTTTATTGGCCAGGTCAGCGGTCGGAGGCAATAAACGGCGTAACGTCGCTTCGTTAATCGGACTGCTGTGAGCACAAGGACAACCGGGGTCTTCGTTCCAGTGGCACAAGACGCCCAGGAATTTCAGCGCTTCATCGGGCTCGTTCCGGGCAAGATGGTCGAGCGTCTGCTGGAGATACCACTGTATATCAGGCAGACTCGCTTCAATACTCCCGACATCATGCAGGCTCAAGCGAGCCGGGGGCTTGCAGTATTTATCCAGGTGAGGCGATTTTCCACCAGCGTGAGTATCCTGCAGAGAAGTGTAATCGGATTGCAGGCGTTGCCAGTCTTCCGGTCGCAATAATTTTAACTGCCAGGCCGGCAATCGCGCTACTGCCCAGCTCCGTATCAGTTTATGACCACGCCCCCACGCCCAGGTTTTCTGCAGTGACATGTCTGTGAGCAGGAGTGGGAAGACTAACAGTAAGCTTATTGTACTGCGGAATAAATAAGAACGCGTAAACGAATTGTCGAGAAAATTGAGCATGAATAGTCTCCCGGGTTTTACTGTCATTCGCCAGGGGAAGCGGAAATTCCTGGTCGCGTGCATTCGTTCGTGACTCGCAGCAACATTGATTTTCAGTCATTAAAGCTCAAGAATGAGCTGGTTTCAATCGATGTGAATCCGTGTGAAGACGTCACGGCGTCATATCAGGGGATCTCAAGGTCAGCGATGAGGGGACCGGTCCCCGCTTCCATCTGTATTGTGAACCCTGAGGTTTGTGGATCAGCGAATTTCTCGGGAACCTGTTTACTCACAATCGCTATATGATACTCTCCTGCCTTGAGCGAATCCATACTATAACTTCCTTGCGCGTCGATTTCTGCGACCACAACCGCAGCATCGCTGCTGTGAAGTTCGACTCTACCGGCGGTCACCGGTTGGCCGCTGCGAACCACTCTGCCACCAATCACACCACTCAAAGGCGGGGCGCTCGAAAAGCATCCCCCGGTGAGTAAGCTCAGGAATAACAGTCCCACCAGCGGCCAGCGAATCGATTTCCCGACCAGGTGTGAGCGTTGGTTTTTACGTATGAGTTGCCACTTCATCATTTCGATGGTGTCCCGTTTTACTGTAGTATCCCAGGTTCATTCGGACCGGGTAGAATAGAGGGAGAGACGCGATGGTTAGACCTGATGTTCCTAGAACTCTCCCAGAACCTGTCCATCGCCGATTGATGCCAGATTTTGCTGGGTGGGAAGGTGAATATTTTCGCTCAAAAATCGAACCGAGCCATCACCCATCACTGCCTGACAACCTCCTGTGTGATAACTGCCGGGGGTGCTTCGCCCCGGACCCTCATCGTGGGTTGTACAGGCTGACTGATTGATGCGAAACGATCTGGGTAGTAGAAACGTGTATCGCGTAAACTGGCTCCAGAAAGGACCAAATTCAGGACTGATCCAACTCGCAGCGGAGGCGTTCGAACATTGAAAATTGTTCCATTTTTTCATTCGCGATTCCATCATCAAAACCGTATTACTGGTCCCGTCAGTGATGTCTCGGATCCGTGCTGCTCCGTTGTTTCCAAACGAACATTTTGACACGCTGGCGATTTCTCCATACGTGTTTTGGCTCTCCGTCTGAGTGTGGCTGATGAATCCATAGCTGGTTCGCTGATTGTTCTGACAGTTGTAATGCCGGGAAGAGCCTGTGTTCGTCCGGGTATAGGTGAAGGCCCCATAGCCGCTTCCGCCGTTAGAACCGAAATCACTGGGACATCGAAAAATAGCCACGTTTTGATCGGTGATCACTTTACCGGAGGCATCGGTTTGCACGCCCCCTCCCCCAATGGAAGCTGTATCAGCGGTCCCGGTCGCCAGGCTGAAATTGATGCTGTTGTATAACGCCGTCTGTTCCACGTAGGGGAGCAGCATCAAATGCCCGGTGTGATTACGAATTTGACCGGCCGCGATCCAGGCTGTAAAACTGCCGGTTCCCGGATTGATGTTACCAGGAGGGAAAATTCCATGGGTGCTGTGATAGTTATTTAAAGCCAGGCCGAGTTGCTTCAGGTTATTTTTGCAGGCAGATCTGCGTGCCGCCTCTCGTGCCTGCTGCACGGCAGGTAACAGCAATGCTACCAAAATTGCAATGATCGCGATGACAACCAATAGTTCAATTAAAGTAAACCCGGAGAACCTGGTCGACTTGCCACGTGGATGGATCATTTCGATTGGGCCTTCTACTTCTTTGAGGATTTTGGGTGTGAGCCGCAGGAACGCAAGGTAAGAGGCAGCTGCGGCAGGTGTGGGACGCATTGTTGGAAGCAGAGTTTAGGCTTAAAGCATTAAGAAACGATTATCGAAACGTAAATTTCCCGAACCGGCCATTTTGCTTATTCGACGGCAAGACAAAGGCTTTCCTGGACAGCGATTCGTTTTTTATGAAGATGCACTCGCCCGGCAGCGGTGCTGGCAATCTGCTTCTATCCACCCGAATTGTTACCGCTTGGATTGTTACTGGAGCAGCAGAAATTATTGAGTTTACCGGTGTCATCGAGAGCCATTGCTCTGATTTTCATTTCTGCGAACTGGCAGGAAATCGGAAAGCAAAATACGCGACAACATCGCGCTGGGGCTGATACGCAAACATAATTAAAAATCGACGGCAGTGCCATTCGGGTCAGCGAACCGATGTCTAAGATTCCGGGCCGTTTTCATCTTTCAATGTCTGGTTTTTCAATCAGCATACCGTCGTGCCGTGAATGCCCAGTATAAGGTTGAGACCACCAGAAACAGGGCACTGATGATACAGACGCCGGACCAGCCGTAATGGGTCCAGCTCCAGACGCTGCCCGCGGCGCCCAGCGATCCTCCGGCGAAGTAGGTGACGATGTAGATCGTGCCCAGGCGATTGCGTTCTTCCGGGGCCAGGCTGTAAATCCGCGACTGATTGCCCACGTGCACCGCCTGGATGCCGAGGTCCATCACCACGACACCGACTCCCAGACCGATCAGCGATTCTCCCCAGAGATAAAAGATGCCGAATGAGGAAAGGGTGAAGAGCTGAAACAGGCCGATAATCGGTCGAGCGCCGAACCGGTCCGTCAGGCGTCCAATCAATCCGGCGGTGATGGCGCCTCCAATAGCCAGCAGTCCCAGCATGCCGGCGATGTCGCTGCCGTAATTCAACGGGGGACGTTCCAGGTGAAAGGCGAGCGTCATCCAGAAGGCACAGAATGCGGCCATGCTCATACTGCCGAACAGACATGATTCGCGCAGAACGGGTTCCGAGCGGAAAATTTTCCACATGGAGGTCAGCAGCCGAAAGTACCCCATGCGGATCTGTGGCGTGGTACTCGGAAGGTAACGCCAGAGTAGAATGAACAGGCAGACGAGCATGCCCGCGGCGAGGAAATAAATGGACTGCCAGTCGATCAGTTTTCCCAGGAATCCGCTGATGGTTCGGCAGAGCAGCAGGCCGGTCAAAAGTCCGCCGACCACGGTGCCCACGACCTGCCCGCGCTGTTCCGGGCTGGCCAGACTGGCGGCGAGGGAAATGGTCATATGTGTGCCTGTGGTCGCCAGTCCCAGTGCGAGGCAGGCGAGCGAAAGCGAGACAACGCCGTGAGCCGTCCCGACCTGCAGCAGAGCGCAGATTGAGAGGAGGACCGAAATCAGGATCAGGGGACGGCGGTTGAAGATATCGCCCAGAGGCAGGATCAGCAGCATGCCCACGGACTGGCCGATCAGACTTAAAGTAGCGGCGCTGCCGACTTCTCCTTCCGTCAGTCCCAGGTCAATGGCAATCAGCCCCAGCAGAGGCTGCATGTAATACATGTTGCCGACCACCATGCCGACTGTGGTCGCCAGGAGCAGGGTCATACTTTTACTTAAGTGTTCAGCGGGAGGAGCGGTATGTCGCTCTCCATCAGTCTCGGCAGGCGGGGTCTCCTGTTGCGTTGTTTTTGTCATCACACGTCGTATCTATCTGAAAAGCGGTCTCTCAGCAGGGCGCTTCAATTAGGGAAGAATCTGATCCGGGGTTCGGGAGGGCGTCTGGTAAGAGGGACACCCGCCAGCGTTTCCGGTTCAGGGCCCGCCCGGCTGAAGCAGACGTTCAGAGAAGCGACTGCAAACCAGGGGGCGTCAGGGGTGATTGTTTCAGATCAGAGCGTTTCGTGCCAGTCTCCGCTGGCCGCTGATTCGCCAGCCAATGTTCTTTTCCTCAAGCCCAGAGGGAATGTGCTGGAGTGACGCACAAGGCTCATTAACCAAACCCGACCACAAAACGATTCAAGCTGAACCACGGTTGATTTCACTTTGATTAAGAATACATTTTCAATTTTTATTGACTACTGTTCTGTGAGCGGGTACGTTTATACACTTAGTGTGGTTTGTAATACCTTTGTTTCATTGATTCTCAAACAGAGCCTGACAAAACAAGGTACTCATAAGCTATTACCGTCTCCGCCAGCAGAGTACAGCCGGCAGCGGAGTATTCACTGTGATCTCTGATTCAATAGCATCAGAGACAGAGGCCATTCAATCGAAAAGAAAGATAGTGGCGTGGCAGAATCAAAATCGACACACGAGCTTACCGACACGTTAAGCGAGCCCAAAGTCAATGCATTTCGCGAATGGATGATTTATAGTGTCATTTTCACGGGCCTGATCCTTCTGCTTTGTGGCCGCTTAATTTATCTGGCACTCCTGTCGGACGTGACAGGAATCTGCATTCTGATCCTTGTCTTGTTTATCTGCGCACTGGCACGAAATGCATGGGATGTATCCTATATAGATCGGCAACGTTCATTAGCACATCAGCAGGTGCAAGAACTGATAAAAAGCAACAAAATCAGCGCTGCATTTCTGAAAAATTCAGAGCCCAGCATACTCCGCGATCATCTGCTGAATCTGAATGCGATTGCTAAAAAAGATCCCATGGTCTCGCAGGAAAACCTGGTGGTGCTCATGCAAAGTAAACTGAACGCTCGATTGAGATTGACCGAGCTGGCCTCCAGTATGCTGGTCACTCTCGGTCTGGTAGGAACGATTGTCGGTCTGATTGGATCGGTTGGTGGAATCAGCGTGGTAGTGGAAGCTGTTGGATCTAATCGAGATCAGCTTATGTCCGGGATGCGCGAAACTCTGGGGGGAATGGGAACCGCTTTCTATACAACCCTGCTGGGTGCGCTGTTCGGAGGCATAGTCCTGAGAATTCTGTCTTCGGTCGTGAACAGTCATGCGGACAGTCTGATTGCTTATATCGCTGAACTGGCAGAAGTTTATATGGTACCCACACTCCGCAGATCCAGCAGAAAAAGAACGAAGAACGGCAATCTCGAAATCGATGTTACGGAAGTGGTTTCATGATCAAAACGGCAACCCTGAATCTGAATGAAATCTAGAATTCCTACATAGCAGTCAGTGGAAGAGAAACATGCAGTTAATTACACGTCGCGAGAGCACAAGTTTCTACGAATCCTTTTCCGATTTGATATTCTGCACTCTGGTTCTGTTTATCATCCTGGTCATGATTCTTTCGCTTTCGGTAAACGAACAGGTTGAATCTTACGCCGAAGAGCAACAGGCAATCACCGAAAAACTCGAAGCACAGAAAGCAGAGTTAGCTCTGCTGGAAAGGCAGGCTTCTGAGGAACGCCAGAGATTGAGCAGCATGTTAGGCGGCACTCGATTTATATCTCATTTTGGAGAGACTTATCTTTATATAGTATGTGATACTATATCAAATCCGCCTCGTTATTGGCCTGTCCCATCAACTTACTTTAACGATATAGGAATCAATTTCATAAATGAATCAAACGAAGACAAACAAAAACGGCTAAGTAAGATACGGGAAAATATTCTGAAACTAACTCAAAACAACCGTTCTTATCGTGCTGAAGAACTTGGTTTAATCGTGCGTTCATTTTCTTTTTACGAAACTGGTGAACTCAGCAGACACAAAGGTCTTGGAGTTGAACTCATCCAGACAAATGCAGGATTAAAAGTCGGCCGGGTTTTTCCATCTTCCCCGGGTGAAGATGCAGGATTAAAACAGGATGATCTAATCACTCATATTGTGGGGACGCCTCTAAACCAGAATGGTTTAAAAATCCTCAGATCCAAAACCCGTAACATAGAATCAAATGAAACGATTACCCTTCGAGTAGAGTCCCAAAACCAATTGCCCCGAAACGTGATTTTAAAACCGAATTTCTATAGGAATGCAGGGAGGGTAAATGAAATTGCAAACAGCAGTTTTAATTCTCTCGCCAGTGGAATTATTGATGTAGATGGAAAAATGAAAGAGTCATTAGGCTTGATCAAAACTTTTCAATCCAAACGTCCCGATTTGATCCTGAACCAAAATGAAAAAGAACTTAGCGAGGTGATTGAGAGTGTGGTTCACTCATTGGAAATCTATTTTGAAGTCGTAGAACGTGTTGATGCAAGTGAATTTCGTCCCCTTCATATAGGAAGTCTGCCTGAATTAAATATTTATGTCAGCAAAGAAGATGAGAGTGGTCTTATTGCAGGTATGAGATTGACAGCCGATGAAATACTGCAACTGGTTCGCGCCATCGGGGGCAGAGGTGCGGTGCTTAACTGGATCGTGAAGGACAATGCACCGATTCCAGAATGGGTCAAACAGAAAGTACTCGAACCTTCAGGTTTTCGAGACAAAGCGCCTCTCAATTGATCCTTAATGTTCACTGACAAGTCCCCGAAACTGGGTATTAATAGCTTTTATGAATCACAGCAGTTCCCACCTGTATGCAATAATTATGATTGGTGCAGTCGTGCTATCGCCCAGAGCCGAATCAGCCGATGAACATTCCCCTCAGGCCCAGAGAGAATCTGAAGCAGAGACACACAAGATCAATCCAAAAACAAGACGACGCACGCGCATGGCTCTTCCTCTATTACGGTTGAGTTCGGGGAAACTGTCGAGAGAACTCGATTCTAAGCAGCCAGATTACAGTGAGCAAGCAAACCCGGTTCTAACAGTTGTCTTTGTTCTTAGTTTTACATTCTAAAAATTTGCAGATATAACCGATGATCAAGTTGATTCCAAACCATGGGGCTAAGCCCATATCAGTTGCTTCTCGATCGATTCCGCTGATCAGTTGCGGTTGATTCAACACTGATTTCCGGAATGCGTTGTTTAATGTCGTGAGACCTGTCGTTAAACCTTTTTTGCCAGCGGTACAAGTCGGGGAGTCCGTTCGAAAATAAGCTGAGGATCAAGACATGTAACATCAGGACAAGGAATACACCAAGTTGAATACCTGGATCAGGGGACCGCTTAATAAAACGGATCCAGAGCGCGCCGCTGGTAGCAACGCATCCCAGAAAGATGAGCCTGTTGGTAAATACCTGTCCGTCCAGCAAACACAAAAAAAACAAGCCGATGAAAATCAGCAGCGCAGTCCATCTATAGGGCCGTCGGAGACGTTTTTTAGCCGCCGACTTCATTGGTTCAGTTTCCGTAATTTGTGGAGCGAATTGATTCACGGCAGTCCTACAGAGGCATAGATCACTGACGAGGCAGCTTGTAATCCACCAACAGAATCATATTGAGTATGCGGTCATAACCAGATCTCCTATGATAAGCTGTTAACGTGTTCAAAGACAAAACTTTTTGGAACACTCACCATGATTACTGACAACGAAGCACTCATCACAAACGAGTTAAAGTTATCAGGCCTCTTTTTCCAGCCGGGGTCTGCCGCGGGGGCGGGTGGTGCTTTCCAGGGAGAGACGTGCGGCCGTGTTACTGATCCATTTATCTCCGCCGAACGGAGTTCCTCTGACGACGCTTTTTCGCACGGCTGCCAGTTCGTCATCGGTCTGTGGCTTATTTACCAGTGCCCGCCAGTTTCGTGGTAATGCTGGTTTCTTCGGTGTCGCCAGCCAGGCGGGAGTGTGCTGTTTCTGCTGCCGGGCCCAGGCGGAGCTGTATTCCCACTCTTCGGCCTTCTTGACCAGTTTGGCCCGCAGGGGATTACGTTCGACATAACGCATGACCGTCAGCAGATGGTCGTTTTGTTGAATCGGAAACGATTTGAAGCGTCCCTGGTAGAGGTGACCGCTGCCACCGGTCGCATACTGGGCATGCCAGCGCATGGTATGGGTGACAGTAAGCCGCTGAAAGAATTCCGTCAACTGGGTATCCGTTGTGGGACGCACCACAAAGTGCCAGTGGTTGGGCATCACCGACATCGCAAAAATCGGCAGGGGATTTTTCTGCCACGTCTCCTCCACCGCCTGCATGAATGCGGCGTAATCGTCGGGCTTTTCAAACAGCGTCAGCCGCGCAACAGACCGGTTGAGTACATGAAACACTTCACCAGCAGGACAAATTCGTTTGGATCTAGGCATGAACCGAGTATAGCAGAAGCCGGCGTGGAATAAAAGAGACCTGACCCCTTAAAATACGGCATGCAGTTCCTGCAGCAGTTTA